>ERZ894240.5-NODE-5-length-276148-cov-78.309533_pt1 | contig 276148 bp, 237 predicted proteins | sample MGYA00380298_ERZ894240 | MGnify/ENA primary metagenome ERZ894240 (study PRJEB32331, sample SAMN06328419) | human gut metagenome | biome: human gut microbiome; feature: stool | host: Homo sapiens | collected 2014-06-27 ... | reverse complement strand
CCATATCCCAGTTGGCAAACCATTTCTCTTCTGTTTCCAGATACTGCATTTCCATGTTGAAGATACCATCATGTGCAATGAATGCTTTGAAGCGCTTGTCATGATGTCCGGCGAGCCAGTAAACGGAGAAGCCACCGAAGCTTGCGCCTACACAACCCAGACGATCCTTGTCTACAAACGATTCTTTAGCCATCTCGTCGATAGCTGTGAAATAATCCTTCATGCACTGACCACCGTAATCACCACTGATGGCTTCATTCCATTCCACTCCAAAGCCCGGAAGTCCGCGGCGGTTGGGAGCTACGATGATATAGTCGTTGGCAGCCATAATCTGGAAATTCCAGCGATAGCTCCAGAACTGGCTTACGGGGCTTTGCGGACCACCTTCACAGAACAGGAGGGTAGGGTATTTCTTATTCGGGTCAAACTGTGGCGGGTAGATAACCCATGTCAGCATCTGTTTGCCGTCTGTAGTCTTCATCCAGCGAGCTTCAACTTTACCCATTTCCAATTGGTCGTAAATCTGCTTGTTTTCGAAGGTCAGTTGTTTTGCTTCGTCAAAAGCATCCCCGTTGCGAGTGGCAGATACGGCATAGATTTCATCACCCATACTCATTGAGTGGCGTAAAGCGATTACTTTATCTCCTGCAAGGGCGAGGGAAGCATAATCATACATACCGTCTGTCAACTGCGTAACTTTATCGTTGGCAGCAAGATCGACATTGTAAATCTGTGTTTCACCATGCCAGACACCGATGAAATAAATACTCTTAGAGTCTCTATTCCACAAGAAACCATCTACGTTCGATTCGAATTCCTTGCTGATGAAACGTTTCTCACCTGTTTCCAGATTCATGATGAAGAGGCGGTTTAGGTCAGCTTCATAACCGTCACGTTCCATGCTCTGCCAGGCAATGTATTTACCATCGGGAGAGTACTGAGGATTTGTATCATAACCTTTGTTTTCTTCGGTGATATTGTCTGTCTTCTTGGTTGCAAGATCGTAGATATAAATATCCGAGTTGGTGGAGATGGCATAAGCCAGACCGGTCTTCTTACGGCAAGTATATGCCACCTTGTCTCCTGCAGGACTCCATGCCAGTTGCTCGATGCCACCCCAAGGTCTCATCGGGCTTTCGTAAGGTTCTCCTTCCAGTATATCCTTTATATTGCTGATACCGTTTCCATCAAAATCGGCTACAAAAGGATGCGGAGCACCGGTTACCCATTCATCCCAGTGTTTGTACATCAGGTCGGTAACGATGATACCCGTCGCTTTAGGGAGATCGGGATATTTATCCGCAGTACTTTGTTTAGTTTTCACCTGTGCAATGAAAAGCAACTTCTTGCCGTCGGGAGAGAAAGAATAACCTTCGATGTCACCATCATATTGAGTTAGCTGCTTACGCCCGCTGCCGTCCGGATTCATTTCCCACAACTGGCTGCTGCCACCTTCATTGGAAAGGAACGCCAGTTTAGTACCACCCTTTATCCAGTTCACTTCGTTTTCCTGCCAGGGAGTGTGGGTGATTTGTTTGTTGCCTGTTCCATCTGTGTTCATCACAAAGACTTCACGGTTACTCTTGTTCTCCGGTACACTGTAGTAAGCTACTGTGTAAGCAATCTGCTTTTCATCGGGGGATACGGCTACACCACCGATACGCCCCATGGCCCAGAGAGCTTCGGGAGTCATGCGTTTGCCTTCAATCTGGATGTCCGACCGCTCGATAAGCGGTACTCCGGCTTGCCCTGCGTCCTTTGTCCCGCCGCAGGCAGCCAATGTCATAGCTGCTGACATAAGCAATAAGTTTACTTGTTTCATGTATGTTGTTCGTTACGGTTATTTTGCGACAAATATACAAATTATATGCGTTTTTCTTGCCATCGTCCTCCTTTAATATACCACCAGCAAAGTAATAGTATAAAAATGGAGTATACCATTTCCGATGTCCAACACAGAGCTACATCAAGTTTCAAGTAAAGAATGATGTATGTGATGTAGGCAACATAGAAGACGAGCGTTATCAGTTCCATGACCAGAGCCGTGCGCGTGTTTCCCGTTCCTGATACGGCCTGGAAATATACATTGGCAGGTACGAGAAGCAGATATGCCGAGCACATTACCCAAAGTGAATGTACGGCTGCATCCTGTAAATCGGGTATATCCGTATAGATTCCCAGTATAAGTTTTGGGAACAGTGCAAAAAACAGTGCTAGCGGCAATGTGAACAGGTATGCAATGCGTATATGCTGCCGGATAGTGCCTGCCACGCAGTCTTTGTCTCCTGCACCGATGAGATTGCTGACCAATGAACCACAGGTTGAGGCAAATGCCATCATTACCATGAACAGAATGCCGGATATGCTCCGGACAATGTTCGTGATGGCGAGCGACCGTTCTCCCAGATGCTCCACATAGAGGAAGAACAAGAACCAGGTGGACAAGGAGAAGACATTCTGTATCATGGTCCAGAAGGAAATGTTCAGCATTCGTTTCAGTATCTCCGGGCGGAACTTCGGAATACGGTCCAGTCCAAACTTACGGCAGTCAATGCGGTAACGGGTGTAGAGGATAAAGAATATCAGTGAAACCAGCTCTGCAAGTGATGAACCGATGGCGGCGCCTGCAATGCCGAGCGCGGGAAAGCCGAATTTACCGAAAATCAGTATATAGTTGAAAACTACGTTACTCAATACCATGACTATGGAATTGAGTGTCAGTGTCTTGGTTTGCGTAGTTCCCAGGAAGAAAGCACGGAAAATGACTGCACTGAATGAGAAGAAGGCTCCGAAAACCCGCCAGTTCAGATAACTGATGGCAGCCTCATAGATGTGTTCGGAAGAAACGATTCGCTTCAGTATCATTGGTGAAAGGAAGTAGGAGAGCAGGAACATTACTGCCGCCAGTCCTATCTGAAAGTAAATTCCTTGATAGAAAAGGTCGCCTATTTCCCGGTATTGCTTTTCACCGTTGCGCCGGGCAATGAGTATCTGCGCTCCGATACTGAAACCGAAAGCTGCCATGAATATTACCATATAGAAGACACCTGCAATGGCCGATGCTCCCAGTTCTACTTCGCCTACCCGTCCCAGGAAGGCTGTGTCTGTCATACCTATCATTTGCTCCATCAGCAGACTGATGAGGATCGGATAGGCTATCATCCAAATCTGTTTGTTGGTATATTTAGTTTTCATTTGAGTTATAGTTATAGTCGTTATAAGAGAAAGAAAGCCGGACAATTACATCAATTGCCCGGCTTTTATTATCAAGTGATGAAAAGCGGAGACTTACTTTTTATTCTGTCTCTCTTTCAACAGCTGTTCCTGTTGTTTCTGCATTGCCTCCAGGCGGGCGGCAAAGCCGGTTTTCTTAGCTTTCTTCGGATCTTTCTTTCGGGCTTCCAATTGGGCAAGAAGTTTCTCTTCATTCGTAGTCTTACGCAGAATGAGAGTAGTCACCACACTAATCAATGTCGATATGAAGTAGTAATAGTTCAGACCTGAAGGATAACTATTTAAGATGAACAACATCATAATCGGCATGAGATACGTCATCCACTTCATCGCCGCCATCTGCGGGTTGGCTCCGGTATCTTGTTGCTGCATCATGAACTTGGAGTTCAATATATTCACAACCGTCATCAGCAAACAGAATAAACTGAGGTGGCTACCCAGGAACGGGATGTTGAACGGGAAGTTGATGAAAGCATCGTACGTTGAAAGGTCATCAGCCCACAAGAAGCTCTGCTGACGCAATTCGATAGCACTTGGCACGAACATGAACAATGCAATCAGAACCGGGAACTGTACCAGCATCGGCAAACAGCCACCCATCGGACTCACACCGTATTGGCTGTACATTCCCATGACCTCCTGCTGTTTTTTCATCGCATCTTCCTGCTTAGGATACTTTTTGTTGATTTCGTCTATTTTCGGTTTCAACACACGCATCTTGGCGGAGGAAATATACGTTTTCCAGGTAGCGGGGAATACAACTGCTTTTACAATCAACGTCATCAGTAACAATACGATACCCATGCTCAAACCCCAACCGGACAACCAGTCGAAGATGTTGATGGTAAACCATTTGTTGACCCAGCGAATCAACGGCCAACCCAGATAAACCAAGCGGTTCAGTTCCCATTTTTCTTCGCGTCCCTTATCCAGCGCGGTCAGCGTCTTGTAATGGTTCGGACCGAAATAGAAGAACATTTGTGTTGCTTTCTGACCGGTCGGGTCGAAAGTTGTGCTCATTTCAGCCGAGTAGTCCTTGATGTATCCGCTGCCTTCCCTTTCCATTTTGGAGACTAACTTCGTTTTCTCAAAGTCAGCGTCTGCAATGAATACCGAGGAGAAGAATTGATTTTTGAAAGCAATCCAGTCCAGACGTTCGGGCACTTCTTTTTCATCATCCTTATTAGCTGACAAGTAGTCTGTGCCATTTCCCAGCATTTTATAAGTCAATTCAGACAAACGGTTCTCATATACATAACCTTTTTCGATCTGGCGGGCGCGTTGTGCCCATTCGATGTCTACATAGTTATTGCTTGCTGCCAATTTATCTGCCATACCTTTAGCATCGATGCTGAAATCTACCAGGTAGGTATTGGGATGCAATGCATACTTGAAGTCTATATAGCTTGCACTGTCAGCTGATAAACGCATCGTTACGGTGCTGTCCGTACGGTTCACAGTGGTGAAGTAATAGTCTTTAGTCTGTATTGTTTCCTTTTTATTATAGAAAAGGAAATTCATGGAAACATCGTTTCCGGTGAATAGGGTTACAGGAGTTTTCTTGTCCTGTTCCATATACTCTTTCAATACAGCGGAGAATATGGAACCGCCTTTGGTGCTGAGGGTCAGCTCAGCCACGTCGTTCTGAATGGTAATCAGCGAGTCTGTTCCTTGGCGGGCATTGAAGAAGAGTGAAGTGGAATCCACTGTTTCCACATCTTTTTCATTGGCCAATGCTGCATCCGCTTTGGCTTTCAGTGCTTCTTCACGTTGCTGTACCAGCGCAATGGAATCATAATAACGCTGCTGTGCTTCCAATTGCTCTTTGCTGGGGCGACTCAGAAAACTGAAGCCGACTAACAAAATTGCTATTAAAACAAGACCTGTAATGGTGTTTTTATCCATGAATAATTTCTAATTTACAATTTTATAATTATTGAAATAATCTTATTTCTTTGCTTTCTCCTTCTCCTCGAAACTTTCGACAGATGCTTTGATGAAAGCCACGAACAACGGATGGGGATTCAGTACCGTACTGCTGTATTCCGGATGGAACTGAGTTCCGACAAACCACTTCAACTTCGGTATTTCTACGATTTCCACCAAATCAGATTCCGGATTGACACCTACACATTTCATGCCGGCAGCTTCGTACTCTGCTTTATACTGGTTGTTGAATTCATAGCGATGGCGATGGCGCTCCTGGATGTGCTCTGTTCCATAAGCTTCATATGCCTTGCTGCCTTTCTGCAAGATACACTCGTAAGCTCCCAGACGCATTGTTCCACCCATGTTCGTGATGGATTTCTGCTCTTCCATAATGTCGATGACATTATGCGGAGTCTTTTCGTTCATTTCGCGTGAATCTGCATCGGTATATCCCAGCACGTTGCGTGCGAATTCAATGGCAATACACTGCATTCCCAGACAAATACCGAAAGTCGGAATATCATGTGTGCGTGCGTATTTGATAGCCACGAACTTACCGGAAATACCACGTTCACCGAATCCCGGACCTATCAATACACCTGCCATGCCTTTCAGTGCTTCCGCTACATTTTCTTCTGTCAGCTTTTCACTGTTCACAAAGTCTACGGATACCTTACGGTCATTGTATGTACCAGCTTGTGACAAGGCTTCGCGAATGGATTTGTAAGCATCCTGCAAGTCATATTTGCCGACTAATGCAATGTGCAGCGGTTCTGTATTCTCCGCTTTATGGCGACGTTCGAGGAAAGCACGCCACGGACCTAGTCCCGGTGTGTCTCCTACGGGCAGTCCCATTTTCTTCAATATTGTTTCATCCAGTTTCTGAGCCTGCATCAGAATAGGTACTTCGTAGATGGTAGGAGCATCGATGCTCTGTACTACTGCGTTTTCATCCACATTACAGAATAATGCTACTTTTTTACGCAGGTTGGTGCCCAATTCGTGTTCTGTACGCAATACCAATATATCCGGCTGTATACCTGCACTCTGCAATTCTTTTACGGAGTGTTGTGTCGGCTTGGTTTTCAATTCACCGGCTGCCGTGAGGTAAGGTACATAAGTAAGGTGCACGCACAAAGCGTCACGTCCCAATTCCCACTTCAACTGACGGATACTTTCCAGATACGGCAATGATTCGATATCACCCACCGTACCGCCGATTTCTGTAATTACAAAATCGAATTTATATTTGTTACCCAGCAACTTCACGTTTCGTTTAATTTCGTCCGTGATGTGAGGGATAACCTGGATGGTCTTACCTAAATAATCACCACGGCGCTCTTTGTCGATAACGCTTTTATAAATACGTCCGGTTGTGATGTTATTGGCTTTAGTAGTCTGGATCCCAAGAAAACGTTCGTAATGACCTAAGTCGAGGTCGGCTTCATGTCCGTCTACAGTCACATAACATTCTCCGTGTTCGTAGGGGTTTAAAGTGCCCGGGTCAATATTGATATACGGGTCAAACTTCTGAATGGTTACTTTGTAACCTCTTGCTTGTAGCAATTTACCAATGGATGAGGCGATGATGCCTTTACCTAATGATGAGGCAACGCCACCGGTGACGAAAATATACTTTGTTTCTCCCACAGCTATACTGTTTTAATATTATTGTTTTGTTTGGTCGATGTACACATTTGTGTACCTACCTGTCTACAGATGAGACTTAAAAAGCGCAAAATTACAAAAAAAAGAGGAAGTACATAAAGTTTCGGCGAAACAATTCTAAAAAAAGTGATGCTGCAATGTTATTAAGTCCGTATCATCTCCGTACCAGCTCCGTACTATCTCCGTATCATCTCCGTGTCATCTCCGTATATATATGTTTGGACTTGATACGGACTTGATACGGAGATAACACGGAGATAGTACGGAGCTGGTACGGAGCTGATATGAACTTGTCATCCTAAGTACCGGCTATTGCTAATCTTTTCTTTACTCTTTTCTATGTTTTCTAAACATTTTAAATTACTTTTGCAGTCAAAACATAGATTTTAGGGCGTTATGAAGAATAGATACTTATCTTTATGGGCAGTTGCTGCGCTTTTTTCTTCGTCGATAGTGGCGCAGAATTCAGTAAAGCCTGTCTTAAAGGCCGGAGAGGAACCGGCTGCCGCACAAGTGGATACCTTGTCGGATGTGATGAAGCAATATTTTGTCTTAAAGTTGAAACCGGCGAATGATACTCTCAAGTTGGACACAGTATCCATACTGCATGAGAAGTATTTTGGAGTATTAAACTATCTGAATGATCCGTCTACTCCTGAACGTTACATTCCTGATAATCCCGATTACTACCGTCTGTTTCTTAAGCCATTTACATATTATAATTCTCCTATAAAGCGTGTTTCTACATTGGATTGGAAATTTGAACCTTTTGACACGGTTGAATTGCCAGTGAAAGAACTTTTGCCATTTGATGAAGCCCGCTTCACCTCGAAGGAGCGTGCGAATGAAACAGTGGATCGTGCTTTGCTCTATCTTTATGCTAATGATGATCTGCATAAGATCGTGGCATGGGAAGATGATATTATGCAGGTGAGGGTATTCAAGGATAATATTGAAAAAGAAGCATCTTCTAAACCTTCTGTGATGAAATTATTCACTCAGGAAAGCATGGCGGAAGTGAAAGAAGATGCGGAAGTGGTTATCCGTAAACCTAACTGGTGGGTAACAGGCGGAAATGGTTCTTTGCAGATTACTCAGAATTATATTTCGGATAACTGGTATAAAGGGGGTGAGAGTACGAATTCTGTACTGGCCAACTTACAACTGTTTGCTAATTACAATGACCGTGAAAAGATTCAATGGGAAAGTTTGTTGGATGCCAAATTAGGATTCTCTTCAGCGCCCTCTGATGAATTTCATGATTATTTGGTCAACACGGACCAACTCCGTATATACAGTAAGTTAGGTGTTCAGGCAGCGTCTAATTGGTACTATACGATTTCGACGGAATTCAAGACACAGTTCTGTCATGGATATAAAGCCAATAAAGAGCCTTTGGTATCGGCATTTCTGGCTCCGGCAGATTGGTCTGCCAGTGTCGGTATGGACTATAAGTTGAAGAAGAAAAAGTTTAATTTGTCTGTTTTTATAGCTCCGTTGACGTGGACTATGCGTTATGTGGGTAATAAGGAAGTGAATGAAGTGGATTTTGGTTTGGAGAAGGGTAAGACGGTGCGTCATAATTTTGGTTCGCAGGTACAACCCACTTTGTTCTGGCAAATCATTCCATCCATTACGTTAGATTCTCGTTTGGATTATCTGACAAGTTATGAATGGGTGCGTATTGAATGGGAAAATACATTCAACTTTGTGTTGAACCGTTATTTGTCGACCAAACTTTATATACATGCCCGTTTTGACGATAGTAGCAAGCCTACTTCAGGTGATAGCTATTTTCAGGTAAAAGAATTATTGAGCTTCGGTATTAATTATAAATGGTAATCACATAAAGCTGATATGTAATACAAGTAAGGCTGCTTTTAGGAGAAAAGCAGCCTTACTTGTTTTTAGGAGGAAAGGATCTTTTGGCTATGCTATAATATCGGATTCACATAAAAATGAAAAGATACAGGAAAGCGTGAAGTGGAATTATTCATAGTATCATTTTGTTATCTTATACTTATCAATGGTGCAAAGTGATACCTTAGTCTGTGTTATAAAACAGGTTTTCTTGCATGTTCTGTGGAAAAAGTGAAGAAAAATAGTTAAAACGGGGAAAAGTACATTGGCGTACACATAAAAAAAAGCGGGTGAAAGCCTTGCAGTTCACAAATAATGCGTAAATTTGCCGCAATTTGTAATGCACAGTTTGCAAAATGGCAGATATTATAAAACATCAAGGTATTGTGGAAAACATAAACAGTTCTCATATAAAGGTGAGAATTGTCCAAACGTCAGCTTGTGCGGCATGTAGTGCAAAGGGACATTGTGCCTCGGCTGATACCAAAGAAAAAATAATCGATGTAACTACCAGCGATGCGTCTTCCTATCAGGTGGGTGACCGGGTAATCGTTTTTGGCGAACTCTCTATGGGAATGATGGCAGTATTGTGGGCCTTTATAGTACCTTTCTGTATTCTGGTGATTTCTCTCTTTGTATTTATGGCTATCTGGAGTGACGAACTTCTCTCTGCACTTTGTTCGTTAGCTCTTCTTATTCCTTATTATTATATATTGTGGCTAAATAAAACACGTATGGGAAAGAAATTTTCTTTTTCAATAAGGCCAATTGACTAACTCTTGGAACATTAAAACAAATAATTAAATAAATAACTAATTTATGAATGTAATTCTGATTGCAGTGATTTCATTGGGAGCCATAGCGCTGGTTTCGGCCGCTATATTATACATAGCTTCCAAGAAATTCGCCGTGTATGAAGATCCGCGAATTGCACAGGTAGGAGAGGTGTTGCCTCAAGCAAATTGCGGTGGATGTGGTTATCCGGGTTGTAGCGGTTTTGCCGATGCCTGTGTAAAGGCAGGTTCGCTGGAGGGCAAGTTTTGTCCGGTAGGCGGACAACCTGTTATGACGCAAATTGCGGAAATCCTAGGTTTGGATGCCGTTGCTGCCGAACCGATGGTGGCAGTTGTGAGATGTAATGGAACCTGTGCCAACCGTCCCCGTACGAATATGTACGACGGTGCGAAGAGTTGTGTTATTGCAGCCTCTCTTTATGGTGGCGAAACCGGTTGTAGTTTCGGATGTCTGGGGTGTGGTGACTGTGTGGAAGCTTGTCAGTTTGATGCTATCCACATGAACCCTGAAACGGGACTTCCGGAAGTGGATGAAGCGAAATGTACGGCTTGTGGAGCTTGTGTCAAGGCTTGTCCGAAGAACATTATCGAGATTCGTCCGCAAGGCAAGAAATCACGCCGTATCTATGTGCAGTGTGTGAACAAAGACAAAGGCGGCATAGCGCGTAAAGCTTGTACAGTTGCTTGTATTGGTTGTGGCAAGTGTGTGAAGGTTTGTCCGTTCGAAGCGATTACACTTGAAAATAATCTGGCCTACATCGACCCGAACAAATGTAAATCATGTCGTAAGTGCGAAGAGGCTTGTCCGCAGAACACGATTATCGCACTCAATTTCCCGCCGCGTAAACCGAAGGCGGAAGGTGCTGCTTCGGTTGCTGCTCCTAAGGTAGCCGTTGCACCGAAAGCTACAGAAACGCCTAAGGTTGCAGAGGCTCCTAAAACTGTAGAGACCCCTAAAGCTGTTGAGACTCCTCAGGTTGAAACTCCAAAGGCAGAGGCTTAATAATAAAGAAGTAATAAACGACTAAAATACAGAATTGTATGTTGAAGACATTTTCAATCGGTGGTGTTCATCCACACGAAAATAAACTTTCAGCACATCAGCCCATTATAAAGGCGGAAGTTCCTGCCAAAGCTGTGATTTTGCTTGGCCAGCACATTGGTGCGCCTGCAAAGCCGATTGTAGCTAAGGGGGATGTGGTGAAAGTCGGCACAAAGATTGCCGAACCCGGTGGTTTTGTATCCGCGGCCATCCACTCGTCTGTCAGCGGCAAGGTTGCTAAAATCGATACGGTTATCGATGCCAGTGGTTATCCGAAACCTGCCATCTTTATTGATGTGGACGGTGATGAATGGGAAGAAAGTATTGACCGCACCGAAACGTTGGTGAGGGAATGTAACCTTACATCCGAGGAAATAGTAAAAAAGATAGCCAATGCCGGTATTGTAGGTTTGGGTGGTGCATGTTTCCCTACTCAGGTGAAACTCTGTCCGCCGCCTGCATTCAAAGCAGAGTGTGTGATTATCAACGCTGTGGAGTGTGAACCCTACCTGACAGCTGACCACCAGTTGATGCTGGAACATGCCGAGGAAATTATGGTAGGTGTATCTATTCTGATGAAAGCAGTGAAGGTGAACAAGGCATTTATCGGTATTGAGAACAATAAGCCCGATGCTATTCAGTTGATGGCGAAGGTGGCATCCAGCTATGCAGGTATCGAGGTAGTAGCCTTGAAGGTGCAATATCCGCAAGGAGGTGAAAAGCAGTTGATAGATGCTATTACCAGTCGTCAGGTAGCGAGTGGTGCTTTGCCAATTTCTACAGGAGCCGTGGTACAGAATGTAGGTACTGCATTTGCAGTGTATCAGGCCGTACAGAAAAATAAGCCGTTGTTTGAGCGCGTGATTACCGTTACTGGTAAGTCAGTAGCAAAACCGTCTAACTTTCTGGCACGTATTGGCACGCCGATGAAGCAATTGATTGATGCTTGCGGTGGTCTGCCCGAAGATACAGGTAAGATTATCGGTGGTGGCCCAATGATGGGTAAGGCATTGATCAACACGGAGGTTCCTACCGCTAAAGGCAGTTCCGGCATTCTGATAATGAACCAAAAGGAAGCCAAACGTGGGGAGATTCAGCCTTGCATCCGTTGTGCAAAGTGTGTGGGTGCCTGTCCGATGGGATTGGAACCTTATTTGCTGTCGGCACTTGCCGAACATGCAGAATTCGAGAGAATGGAAAAAGAAAGAATTATGGATTGTATCGAGTGCGGTTCTTGCCAGTTTACCTGTCCTGCCAACCGTCCGTTGCTGGACTACTGCCGCTTGGGTAAAGGCAAGGTAGGAGCGATCATCCGTGCACGTCAAGCTAAATAATAACGAAGTATGGAAAATAAATTAATAATATCACTTTCACCCCACGTCCATGGTGGTGACAGCGTGAAAAAGAACATGTATGGTGTGCTTATTGCATTGATTCCTGCATTTCTTGTATCGCTTTATTTCTTCGGACTGGGTGCACTGATTGTCACGGCTACATCGGTAGCTGCCTGTTTGTTCTTCGAATGGGCTATTGGTAAATTCCTGATGAAGAAAGAAACCACAACAATCTGTGACGGTTCTGCTGTAATCACAGGTGTGTTGCTGGCATTCAATTTACCTTCCAATCTGCCTATCTGGATTATTATTCTGGGTGCATTGTTCGCCATAGGCGTAGGTAAGATGTCTTTTGGAGGATTGGGTAATAATCCGTTCAACCCTGCATTGGCAGGCCGTGTGTTTCTGTTGCTTTCTTTCCCTGTGCAAATGACGAGTTGGCCGGTAGTGGGGCAGTTGACTTCTTACACCGATGCTACGACGGCTGCTACCCCGCTTAATCTGATGAAGCAGATTGCCGGTGGAAATATAGAGGCTCTGAAAGATTTGCCTTCCTCTTTCGATTTGCTGATTGGTAACAATGGCGGTTGTCTGGGTGAAGTCAGTGCGTTGGCGTTACTGCTGGGATTAGCTTATATGCTTTGGAAGAAAATTATTACCTGGCATATTCCTATTTCTATATTGGCTACAGTATTTGTGTTCTCGGGTATTATGCATCTGGTAGATCCTGAACTGTATGTATCTCCCGTGCTTCAGCTGCTTACAGGTGGTTTGATGCTGGGTGCTATTTTTATGGCTACTGACTACGTTACTTCTCCGATGAGCAAGAAGGGGATGCTGATTTATGGTGTATGTATCGGGTTACTGACAGTGATTATCCGTCTGTTCGGTGCTTATCCCGAAGGTATGTCATTCGCTATTTTGATTATGAACGCCTTTACTCCGCTGATTAATACATATTGTAAACCTAAACGCTTTGGGGAGGTAGCGAAGAAGAAATGAAAAAGTTAGAATCATCCTTGAAGAATATGTTGCTGGTACTCACGGGCGTTACTGCTATCTCTGTGGCTTTGCTGGCATATGTGAATGAATTGACGAAAGAACCTATAGCACAAGCCAATGCAAAGACATTGAGCGACGCAGTCAGTGCAGTGGTTCCCGGTTTCGATAATGATCCGATTGCAGAAAAGAAGATGCAGGCTGTGAACGGTGTAGATTATGCTGTGTATCCTGCTACGAAAGGTGGAGAATTTATTGGTGCTGCTGTAGAAGCAAGCTCAATGGCATTCGGTGGTGAACTGAAAGTACTGGTAGGCTTTGATGCGGAAGGAAACATCATAGATTATTCCCTGTTGTCGCATGTGGAAACTCCGGGATTGGGCTCCAAAGCTGCCGATTGGTTTAAAGAAGGAAATAAAGGAAGTATCAAAGGTATGAATCCGGGTAAGACTCCGTTGTCTGTGAGCAAAGATGGAGGCCAGGTAGATGCCATCACGGCTTCTACTATTACTTCACGAGCTTTCCTGAATGCTGTGAATGCTGCTTATGCAGCTTATGCCGGCCAGAATGAATCGGATGCCGCTACAGGTGCTACGCAAAAAGTTGTTGAACCTGCTGAAAAAGCCGCTACTGAAGCTGCGGACTCTATCAGCGCTAAATAAAGAAAGGAGTAGAAGATATGAATAATTTTAAAGTTATGATGAACGGGATTATCAAAGAGAATCCTATATTTGTGCTCCTGCTTGGTATGTGTCCTACGTTGGGTACTACTTCCTCTGCCATTAATGGTATGGGGATGGGCTTGGCTACGATGTTCGTACTTATTTGTTCCAATGTGGTAATCTCTCTGATCAAGAACCTTATCCCTGATATGGTACGTATTCCGGCTTTTATTGTGGTGATTGCATCTTTCGTAACATTGTTGCAGATGGTTATGCAGGCGTTTGTTCCGGCATTGTATGCAACGTTGGGTCTGTTTATTCCTTTGATCGTAGTAAACTGTATCGTGCTGGGACGTGCTGAGGCTTTTGCTGCCAAGAATGGTCCGGTGGCCTCTTTGTTCGACGGTCTGGGTATGGGACTTGGCTTTACTATTGCTCTGACTCTGCTGGGGGCTGTGCGTGAGTTTCTGGGTACAGGTAAGATTTTCAACCTGACTATTCTTCCCGAAGAATATGGTATGTTGGTGTTTGTACTTGCTCCGGGTGCCTTCATTGCTTTGGGCTATCTGATTGCATTGATTAACAGCTTTAAGAAAGCATAATTAAGAAATTAGTATGGAATATATATTGATATTTATTTCGGCAATCTTTGTCAATAACATCGTATTGTCGCAGTTCCTGGGAATCTGTCCGTTCCTCGGTGTATCCAAGAAAGTGGAAACAGCGTTGGGTATGTCGGCTGCTGTGGCATTTGTGCTTACTATAGCCACTATTGTAACGTTCCTTATCCAGAAATTTGTGCTTGATGCTTTCGATCTGGGCTATTTGCAGACTATTACTTTCATCTTGGTGATTGCCGCATTGGTTCAGATGGTGGAAATCATTCTGAAAAAAGTATCACCTTCCTTGTATCAGGCGCTGGGCGTATTCTTACCTTTGATTACGACTAACTGTTGTATTCTTGGTGTAACGATCCTCGTTATTCAGAAGGATTATGATCTGTTGACCGGTGTGGTTTATGCATTTTCCACTGCTATCGGTTTTGGTCTGGCACTGACTCTTTTCGCAGGTTTGCGCGAACAGATGAGTTTGGTAAATATCCCGAAAGGAATGAAGGGAACTCCGATCGCTCTGATTACTGCCGGTCTTTTGGCTATGGCCTTTATGGGCTTCTCAGGTGTTGTGAAAATCTGAAAAATAGAACATTAACTATAGGTTAGGGGTAGAGGAAATTCTACCCCTTTCTTTTTTAGACTAAAAAAAACACTCTTTTTTTATTTTATCTAAATTAATTTCCGTAAATTTGCCGCCACAACGATGATAACCTAATAGAATAAATCACTGATGAAAGAAAGAATTTTGGTTACAGGTGGAACAGGATACATTGGTTCACATACTGTAGTAGAACTTCAGAACGCAGGTTTCGAAGTCGTGATAATCGATAATTTGTCAAACTCTAGCGCCGATGTAGTTGATAACATCGAAAAAGTATCGGGTATTCGTCCCGCATTCGAAAAGTTGGATTGCTTGGATTTCGCCGGTCTTGACGCTGTGTTTACTAAATATAAAGGCATTAAAGCCATCATCCACTTTGCAGCCAGTAAGGCTGTAGGCGAATCGGTTCAGAAGCCGTTGCTTTATTACCGCAACAATCTGGTTTCATTGATAAACCTGCTTGAATTGATGCCGAAGCATGGAGTGGAAGGTATTGTATTCTCGTCTTCTTGTACTGTATATGGCCAACCGGATGAATTGCCGGTGACGGAGAAAGCGCCGATTAAGAAAGCTGAATCTCCTTATGGCAATACAAAGCAGATCAATGAAGAGATTGTTCGTGATACTGTGGCTTCAGGTGCTCCTATCAATGCAATATTGCTGCGCTATTTCAATCCGATTGGTGCGCATCCTACAGCATTGCTTGGTGAATTGCCTAATGGTGTGCCTCAAAACTTGATACCTTATCTGACCCAGACCGCTATCGGTATCCGTGAGAAACTGAGTGTGTTCGGTGATGATTATGATACGCCCGACGGCTCTTGCATACGCGACTTCATTAATGTAGTCGATTTAGCAAAAGCACATGTGATTGCTATCCGCCGCATCTTGGAAAATAAACAAAAAGAGAAAGTGGAAGTGTTCAACATTGGAACGGGACGCGGTCTTTCAGTATTGGAATTAATCAATGCTTTCGAAAAGGCAACCGGCGTGAAACTGAATTATCAGATTGTTGGTCGTCGTGCGGGAGATATTGAAAAGGTATGGGCCGATCCTAAATTCGCAAATGAAGAGTTGGGTTGGACAGCTGTTGAAACTATCGAAGATACGTTGCTCTCTGCCTGGAACTGGCAATTGAAGCTCCGTGAAAGAGGTATTCAATAAGCATTAAAAGAGATTTTTGTTTTTATTAACAAATAGGGAATGAACAAATGCTTCCCCGCATTTGTTTATATGTTGCAAATCAGCCTGACGCTGTTTATGTATATGTGAATATCCGTAACTAGTACTTATGCCTCCCCGGCATAGACAGGTAAGATTGCATAGTAGTTTTGTCGTGTTTTATTTTGTGTTTGTGTTGTGAATAAGCCTTGTCGGGAGACAGGGCTTATTTTTTTGTTCACTGGTGAACAAAAAAAGAGGCTTGGATTTAGCCTCTTTCATATTATATACATAAAAAAAAATATTCGCCTGCTATTTTAATGTTCCTCGATAAACAAATGCGTTTTCTCCAAAACCCTCTTTTGCAGGTTTATTATCTTCCGGTTTGAACAACCCGAATACGGATGAACCGGAGCCTGTCATGGCAGCGTATACGGCCCCTTGCTTATACAGCTTTTCCTTAATCGCCTTGATGGCTGGAAATTGAGGAAATACGCTTTCTTCGAAGTCATTTACCATAAGTTCCTTCCATTCTTCTATGGGATGTTTCAACACTTCTTTCAATGGGATATCTTGCCGATGCGGTTTTATCTTTGCAAATGCTTCCCGGGTGGAAACAAATATATCCGGTTTGACTAAAACAATCTGATACTCTTTTAGGGATAAAGAGATAGGGGAGAAGACGTTCCCTATTCCTTCGGCGTATGTTGGGGTATTCCGGATGAAAAAGGCACAGTCTGCCCCCAGTTTTGCGGCATATTCTTCTAAGGTTTCATCCGTTAGTTCCAGACTGAATTTCTCATTCAATAATTTCAGCATGTAAGCTGCATCGGATGATCCACCGCCTAAACCGGCACCGGAAGGAATATGCTTGAACAGGTGAATATCCACGGGCGGCAGATTGAACTTCTCATCCAGAAGCTTATAAGCTTTCACCACTAAGTTATTTTCAACTTCTCCTTCGATTTCTAATCCTGCCTGATGCAGACGAAACTTCTTGCTACCTTCGTTTAGCACGTTGACCTCCAGCGCGTCTTCCAGGGGAACAGGATAGAATACTGTTTCCAGATTATGGTACCCGTCGGGACGTTTTTCTACAATGTTCAGTCCCAGGTTTATTTTGGCATTTGGAAATGTTATCATGATTTTTAAAGCGATTTATGTGTAGCAAATATACGAATTTGTTTAGAGTGAAAAGCAAATAGAGAGAGTATTTGTTTAGAACGGAAAGCAAATAGTGGAATTAAGTCAAAGAGGCTTACTTTGGAGGGAGAAATACCTCTTTGACTTATTCGTCCGATCGTTTTTAGTTTTGGAGTAGCTTCAGAATATATTTTCCCGGCATCACAATCCTTGCTTTCATCTGCGGCGAGTTGTTGATGTCATAGAGTATTTTCCATATCTTTCCTTTCAGCTTTCCGAAATCCGTGAGTCTAAGGATGGCATTGATTTCCTTGATGACCGTTACTTTTTGGCGTTGCAACTATCATCATTATTTTAAAATTACTGCTTGCATTGGCGTCATGCAATAGATATGAATCCATAATTCTTCATTCTTAATTTTTCATTCTTCATTTAAATCATCGGTTTCCACTCCAGAAAATTCTCTATCTGGAATGTTCTCCATCCCTGCTGTTCTATATCCCAGTATACCACATGTCGCTGGATACGTTCAATGTCGTATTTTCGATGGAAACAGGTTTCATAATATACGAGTGTTGCTCTTGCCATGTAAAATTCTCCATTCTGCTTGCGATAGGCTATTAGTGCACATCCGTATGCCATATACTCTGTCAGTAGTCTAATTCGTCTTGTCATCCATGCGATGGTTTCATCTGATAAATCAGTTTCCTGTCTGATAAGTTTCTTCCATAGATTTTCAACTCTTTCGCTTTTCGTTACATGATTCGATTGGTGCCCCAACGTTTGTTTCTTCATTTTAATGAATTTAGTAGTTTATAAATGATTAATAATCAATCTTCTGCGATGGCTACACCCTTTGCTCCGGATGGCTACACCCTTTTGTGGTTAGGGCTACACCATCCGGGTGAAAGGGTATAGCCCTACCACATTCAGATTGACGGGGGCAAAGTTATGCCCTTTCTTTGGAGTAAACTATCACTGATTTATTTTTACATCATATCCGTATGGGTCTATGTGTTCGGTTTCTTCCATCTTTATCACTGCCCACACTTTTCTTAGTTCTGTTATAATACTACTTATTTCCAATGGATTATCTTCTCCTTTTTCGTGTTTTACAATTTTATCAGACTTGTATAAGAACATAGCTAAATCGCTGATCGTTTTAATATTTGTGCCTCTGAAACCATCTAATTTGAAGTATCGGAGCATACCTACATACAAATGAGTTTTTTCGCCTGCATAATATCGTTCAGCCAATAATTTTTCATCGACTATACTTTTTGTACAAACCGTTCTGTTATTGCTTATAACCTTGTTTTCAGTATTATAAGACTTTTGGCTTGAGCCAGACTTGCTTAGCTTCTCTTTTTTTTAAATCTCCCATAGTGTATAAATTTTAATTATGATTTTAACTGATATTCACAGATGAAAATGTTGTAAAAGTAGAATATAAAATTTAGAGATACTAATAGGGGTAGGGGAAAAGTAGTTAATATAATATTTCGTTGGACATAAATAATTGTAGATTAAATATATATGCTTTTCAATGAGAGGTGTTCAAAAAACGTTCGTTTAATGGACGTCAAGATTTTAAAAAAGACAAAGAAAGAAAAAGAATAAAATGGGTAAATATTAACAGATATTTTTAGTCTCCATTTATCGTTTATAATCAAATAGTTAGCTTCATTTTTACCCTATTTAAAGAAGTTTTTTTATCAAACATTTTGTCATTCGAAAAAACACCTTTATCTTTGCGCCCATTAAACGAACGATTAAAAAATACTTTTTGACTGTAATCTGCTCGTTTATAGCTTTTTACCTATAAGGCATTGAACTGCTGTAAAAAACTCGTTGACAAGAGGAGCACAAAGCTTGTCGTATTTTACATAAAGTGTTCGCAAGTGATTGAATTTCAAGTGTATGCAAGAAGTTCAAAGCCCCAGAGGAACGCACTTTTCTGAAATAATCATAGAATGGAAGTAGAGAAAGAAAGCCCAATATGGTATGCCATGCGTGCCACTTACCGTAGAGAGCCTGATGCGATGCGTCTGCTTGAAAAGGAGAAAATGGGTTGTTTCGTTCCCATGCAATACAAGCTCTGTATAAAGAAAGGTAAGAAAGTGCGTGTTCTGGTTCCTGTCATTCATAATTTACTTTTTGTTCATGCTTGTCCTTCCGAGGTGAAGCGTATCAAATCACAAGTAACCTATTTACAGTACATAACCGATACTCGTAGCGGTCAGAAGATCATTATCTCCGATAGCGAGATGCAGCGTTTTATCGCTGTAGCCGGTAGCTATAATGATCATCTCCTATATTTCCAGCCCGATGAACTAAATCTGTCTAAAGGCACCAGAGTTCGTGTTACGGGCGGTGACTTCGAAGGACAGGAAGGTATTTTCCTGAAAGTGAAAGGTGCACGTGACCGTCGTGTAGTTGTTGCGATACAAGGTGTCATAGCTGTTGCCATGGCTACTATCCATCCTGACCTTATAGAGGTAATTGACAGTTGATAATTCCAAAATCCTAATTCTTTATGACTCTTTCCGAAGAAATAGTTTCTCTTCAGCGTGCAGCGCACGACCTGATGTATTTGGGCATGGACGGTAGTCCGGTCTATAGCGATGACTTGTCCCGCCGTAACGGTGAAGTTTACCGCCTGACCACGGCTTTGTATAATTCCGGTGTCAAAGGTTCCACTGTGGAAGAACAAGCTAATGTTTGTCTGGCTCTTCTGATGGGCTACAACGCCTCATTTGTCGATCATGGTGAAAAACAAATACATGTTCAGGAAGTTTTAAATCGTTGCTGGGATATCCTCGGTTTGCTTCCCGCTTCCTTGTTGAAGCTCCGTTTACTCACAGCCTGCTATGGTGAGGTCTTTGACGATCCTTTGGCTGATGAAGCTCGTGCCATCATTGCTTCCTGGGATTCCACATCACTAACTCCCGATCAACAGGAAGCTATCGCCGAGTTCCATAATGTGGTGGATAATCCTTATCCCTGGGAATACATTGATGAATGAGAAAATCATCATGAAGAATAATTATCTTTATATATAAACTATGCGTCGATTATTATTATTTATCATTTTTGTTTTTACTTTATCCGGTTTTGTTCATGCCCAACGCATGTCTGATGAACAGGTTGTTGAGTATGTAAAGAATGCACAGGCAGCAGGAAAATCCCAGAAACAAATGACTACCGAACTGCTTCGTCGTGGTGTGACTCAGGAGCAGGTGTTGCGGATTAAGTCCAGGTATGAGGCTACCAACAGTACTGCTGAAGGTACAGGCAATAAGCCCAACCAGATGCGCAAACGTGCCGTGGCTTTAGATTCATCTTATGAAGCTGCCGAGTTGGAGGATCAGAAGGCTGTCATTGATGAAAAGCAGGATAGCAAAGCTCATTTGGAAATGTCTGTCAGGCAGATTTTCGGTCACAATTTATTCAGAAATACCAATTTAAGCTTTGAACCCAGCGCTAATCTTGCCACTCCGATAAGTTATCGTTTGGGCCCCGGCGATGAAGTGATTATAGATATTTGGGGTGCTTCGGAAAATACAATCCGCCAGACGATTAGTCCTGAAGGTGACATTCAGGTTAAGGATTTGGGACCGGTTCACTTGAATGGAATGACGGTGAAGGAAGCCAATCAATATCTGCAACGTGAATTTTCTAAGATTTATTCGGGTATCGGTGGCAATGAGCCTAACTCTCAGATTCGGTTAACGCTTGGAGACACACGTACTATCCAGGTAAACATCATGGGTGAGGTTTCCGTTCCGGGTACTTATTCTCTTTCAGCTTTTTCTACTGTTTTTCATGCATTGTACCGTGCGGGTGGTGTTAATAAAATTGGTAGTCTGCGTGGCATAAAGTTGGTGCGTAATGGAAAGACTATAGAAAATCTTGATGTCTATGAGTTTATCATGAAGGGTAAGATGAATGACGATATACGCTTGCAAGAAGGCGACGTTATCATTGTGAATCCTTATGAATCTCTGGTGGAGATTGTTGGAAAGGTTAAGCGTCCCATGTACTACGAAATGAAGCCTACGGAGACTGTCGCTAATTTGCTGGAGTATGCCGGCGGTTTTACTGGAGATTCCTACAAGAAAGCCATTCGCCTTATTCGTAAGAGCGGACGTGAGCATCAGGTTTTCAATGTAGATGAAATGGATTATTCCGTATTCCGTCTGGATGACGGTGATCTTGTAACTGTTGATGCCGTACTCGACCGTTTTGAAAACAAAGTTGAGATTAGCGGTGCTGTTTACCGTTCGGGACTATATCAGTTGGATGGAGAGGTAAACACGGTAAAACAGTTGATAAAGAAAGCTGAAGGGCTTCGTGGCGATGCCTTTTTGAATCGTGTATTATTGGATCGTGAACATGAGGATCTTTCTCATGAAATTATAGCTATTGATTTGAACGGTTTACTCAATGGTACCGTTGCAGATATTCCCCTGCAAAAAGATGACCATCTTTATATCCCCAGTGTGAATGATCTGAAGGAGGAGGAAACCGTATCAATATATGGTGAAGTTCTAAATCCGGGAACTTTCCTGTATTCGGACAAGATGACTATAGAGGATTTGGTTGTTCAGGCTGGCGGTTTGCGTGAGGCGGCGGCTACTACGCGAGTGAGTGTGACACGCCGTATCAAAGACCCTAAGAGTACTACTTACAGTAGTAAATTGGCGGAAACGTTTGCTTTTGATATAAAAGACGGTTTGGTGATAGGGGATGCGGATTTCTATTTGCAGCCGTTTGATATGGTTCAGATCCGCAGGAGTCCAGCCTATAAGGTGCAGCGTACAGTTTCAGTATCGGGAGAAGTGTTGTTTAGTGGAAGTTATGCGCTTTTGAAAAAGAACGAGCGTTTGAGTGATTTGATAAAACGTGCAGGTGGTATAACTCCGGATGCTTACATAAAAGGCGGTCGTCTTATTCGCAGAATGAATGATGAAGAGCGGCGTCGTGAAAGGGATGCTTTACGTATGGCACGTAATGGTGAGGGGCAAGATAGTATATCTGTTGCTAAGTTGGCGATAACGGAAACTTATACGGTTGGTATAGATATGGAGAAAGCTCTGGCCAATCCGGGTAGCAGCTATGATGTTGTTTTGCGTGAGGGTGATGTGATCTATATTCCTGAGTTTGTCAATACAGTGAAGATCAGCGGTTCGGTGATGTATCCAAATACTGTGGCTTGGGAGAAAGGTGCGAAATTGAAGTATTATATCAATATGGCGGGCGGCTATGGTAATATGGCAAAGAAGAAAAAGGCTTATGTTATTTATTTGAATGGTACTGTGGCACGTGCGAAACGCGGTGATAGTCAACTGATACAGCCGGGTTGTGAAATTGTAATACCTAGTAAGGCGGAGAAACAGCACATGAAATTTGCAGAAATATTGGGTATCAGTTCTACTACTGCTACGATGGCGGCTATGGTAGCGACCTTGGTAAATGCTTTTAAATAAGAAATGAACTATGAATGAGGAACTTCAAAAAAAAACTTCTTCACAAGATGAAAAAGAAATAGATTTGTTGGAGCTTGTACTAAAGGTTTGGGCAGAGCGTAAGTTTGTGTTGAAAGCATGTGGATATTCTGTGCTGATTGGGTTAGTAATCGCATTTAGTATTCCCAAAGAGTATACAGCGACCACTATGATTGCACCCGAATTGTCAGACAATAAAGGTACAGGTGGGCTTTCATCATTAGCCGCAATGGCAGGGCTTAACCTTAATGCTACATCTACTGCGGATGCAATATATCCTGATTTGTATCCTGATATTGTTAGTTCTACTCCTTTTATAACAGAACTATTTAAGGTTCGAGTCAAAGACTTGGAGGAAGATATTGATACTACGCTTTATTGTTATTTAAATGAGCATCAACGTATGCCATGGTGGTCGTTGGTAACATCTGCACCTTTTAAAGCACTTGGTTGGGCTATTTCGCTCTTTGCAGATGATGAAGCAGATAATGATGGGATTCTTGACCCTTTTCATTTAACAAAAGAGGAAGCTGATACTGCAAAAGAGTTGAGTGAGCGTATTAGTGTTTCCGTTGATAAAAAGACAGGAGTTACTACTTTATCAGTAACGATGCAGGATGCTCGTATTTCAGCTTGTCTTACTGATACAGTGGTGCGTCGATTGCAAGATTATATTACGGAATATCGGACGACTAAAGCGCGTCAGGATTTTCAGTTTCAAGAGAAGCTTTTTGAAAGAAAAAAGAAAGAGTATGAGAAAGCTCAAGAGAATTATGCGAAGTTTGCTGATGCTAACAAGAATATTATTCTATTGAGTTATCGTGCTGAACAAGAACGGTTGGAGAATGAAATGCGTTTGGCATATCAGGTTTATACATCTGTAGCACAACAATTACAGATGGCGGAAGCGAAGGTGCAGGAGATTACACCTGTATATACTATAATTGAGCCAGCAACTATTCCAATAAAAGCTTCAAAACCTCGCAAAACTCTTATGCTTCTTGGAATTATATTTCTGACAGGAACAAGTTGTATTGGCTGGATATTGTTTGGAAGGGGGATCTTTATAAATTTGAGGAGTAAAAAAAAGAGATAATATAGTGAGATTGAAAAAATGAAATAAGTAAATTACTATTATATAACTAGAGTGGGAGGTTATGCTATTTTTTAATATAAATCTGCGCGAAGATTCCTATAATTAATATAAATCAACTTAGTGTTTCTTCCCCTCTAGTTTTAATTAGATAAGTATCTTAATTGTATTTTGATGGTTTGTGGCTTGAACATAAAAAGATTTATATGTAAAACAAAGCTTACTGAGCTTTACGAATAAATATAAGTGTTTTAATGTTAAGGCTATTATGAAATTTTAAATAAAAATGAATATAATTCCTACTTTATTAGAGGGTGTAATTATTATCGAACCTTGCATATTTTTAGATAATCGTGGTTATTTCTTGGAATCTTTTTCGCAGAAAGAGTTTGATGAGAAAGTACGCCCTATACGTTTTGTGCAAGATAATGAGAGTAAATCTTCTTATGGTGTGATAAGAGGTCTTCACTATCAAAAGGTTCCTTATGCTCAGAGTAAATTAGTACGTTGTGTTAAAGGTTGTGTATTAGATGTTGCTGTTGATATTCGAAAGGGATCTCCTACTTTAGGTAAGCATGTAGCAATAGAACTGAGTGAGGATAATCATCGACAACTTTTTATTCCTAAAGGTTTTGCTCATGGTTTTGCAGTGTTAAGTGATGAAGCTGTTTTTCAATACAAATGTGATGAGTTTTATGCTCCACAAAGCGAAGAAGGCATTCAACTTTTTGATCCAGATTTGGAGATTGATTGGAAAATTTCAATGGAGAAAGTAGTTCTTTCAGCAAAGGATATGCAGAGAGAGTGTTTGAAGGATATTATGCTAGATTTTGATTATCAAATGGATTTGTATTCTGTACAGTAGAATCTATTTAAACATTTTGTGTGAGAAATAAAGTGTTTTATCTTTTTATAGTACAAGAATACTATTATTTATATATGAAAAATTTGTTACTTATAATTGTTATAGGAGAGAGTAATATTGAAGATATAAGTGACAGCTGGAAGCATATAAAGTATAACTATATTTACAGATTGCCAAGTAGAGCTGGACAGATTTTGTCGGTAGTAATTAGCTGTTTTTATTATTGTTTAGTTTTCAAGGTGTTGAGCTAATGCTTTAATCAAAAAAGGGTGTATAATAGACTGATTATTGTAAATTACTTAAGATGGAAAATGTATCTCTAAAAAATATTTTGCTGTATTGTATTCTAACTTTTTTATTTCTTCACAATGTTGAAGGTGAAAATAGAAGTATAAATAAATGCAAAAATATTGAATTGGTATTGAGGGGGACAATCCTTAAACAAGAAATGTTAGATGTGCCAAATGCAAGATACATAATAGAATCAACGTTAAATTTAGATAAAAAAACAATAAGAGTTCCAGATAATTGCGTTCTAATCTTTAGAGGTGGTTCTTTAAGAAATGGTGAAGTTATTGGACAGTTTATTGTTGAAGCTGATGCTGTACAAATATTTGATGATTTAATATGCAGAGAGTTGGTAAATCGTTCAATTCCTATTGAATGGTATGGGGGGAAAGCATATAAGACTTTGGCGGAATGTAAAAAAGGGAAAGACTCTTCAGAAGCTATAAATAGAGTTTTACGATCAAATTATAGGCATAAAGAAGTTTTTTTTTCAGGTGGATATTATCGTATTGATAACACTGTAACTATATCTCGTGGTTATAAATTTGCAGGTTTAAGTAATAAAAATGATTATAATAATTACTCAGAGGAAAATATCGGATCTCGTTTAGTCTTCACTGGTATTGGTAAACCAATGTTTATTATTGCCGATAATCAGGTTTCTTTTGATGGTTTTAATTTTTATCATGGTTCATCAAAAGATGCTACTGACTGTTTCCATTTTTCCGATGAAGCAAGAACTTTGACAATTAAAAATTCTATGTTATATCTTTGGAGATATTGCATATATAAGGAGTGGGACGGGATGTCAAGAACGGGTTTAAATCGATGCACGTTTGAGAATGTTAAGTTTAGTAGCTGTATTGGTGGTGTCTTTATGAATCAGGAAACAGTAGGTGGTAATGAAATGTATTATTGTACAGCGAATTATTTCGATAATTGTACTTTTGAGTATTGTCATTTTGGCGCTTATTTTATTAGTAATTCGAATTTTGCAATGGTTGAATTTAATAGATGCAATTTTTATAAAATAGGTTGGGGGAAATATGATAAAACGATATATGATAAATTTGGTTGTTTTGGAATTCGATTTAATTGTGGGTACAATCGAAGTCAGTCGAGTCATGTAATAATAAGAGGGTGTTATTTCGAAGATATAGTACCATATAGAATTGGTGATAGATTTGATGAAAATGATGAAATTAGAATGGGAAAAATAATATATCCTGCTAACGATAAGTATTATTCTTGCATCATTTCAGAGAATAATTCATATATCGTTGATGGTTGTAGTTTTACTAATTGCCCTAAATATTTTTCAGGAGATAAGTATTGTTCTTGGGATATAAGAGAAAATAGAATTTTTGGATATAATATAAAAATTCCAACGCAGTGGAGTAATAAAAAGTTGCTCCATGTATTTAAGGCTAATAGACAGGTAAAATATGAGAATCTGAAAAGTACAATTTATTATTCCAATATATTGGGTAGTAATAATGTGATTCTGAATGGGCTTGTAGATTTTGATGTACATGAAGATCGGAATATGTATCGTGTGTTAAATTGTTTTGAGGAATCTTTTATGGATTTTCCTTCACTATATTTGAAATAGATTATTTATGTCTTCTGTTACAGAGAATAATAAGCGTATAGCTAAGAATACGCTTTTCTTATATATAAGAACTTTTATTATTATGTTTGTAACACTGTATACCAGTCGTGTTGTGTTACAAACCTTAGGGGAAACGGATTTTGGAATTTATAATATAGTGGGTTCGGTAGTTGTTCTTTTCTCTTTTTTGAATTCTGCAATGTCTTCTGCTACTTTACGTTTTTTGAATTATGAATTGGGACGTAAGAATATAAATGGAGTTAAGAGAATATTCAGTATGAGCCTAACAGCTTATATTACAATAGCATTGTTGATTGTTGTACTTGCAGAAACTATAGGGGCGTATTTTGTGTATACTAAGTTAAATATTCCAAAAGATAGGTTTATTGCTGCTTTATGGGTATATCATTTTTCAATTCTTAGTTGTTGTGTAAGTATTTTACGAATTCCATATAATGCTATTATTATTGCTTACGAAAGGATGTCATTTTATGCCTATATTAGTATTGTAGAGGCAGTATTAAAACTATTGTTAGTGTATTTATTATTGATAGTGCAACATGATAAGCTTATATTATACTCAATATTGATGTTTGTTGTTGTATTAATAATGAATCTCGCATATAAATATTTTTGCAATAAAAAATTTACAGTTAGTCATTATTCCTTTTTTTGGGATGCAAAATTATATAAAGAACTTGTTTGTTTTTCTGGCTGGAGTATGCTAGGAAGTCTTGCAAATGTTGGTTCTAATCAAGGGGTAAATATTGTAATTAATGTCTTTTGTGGTGTTGCAGTAAATGCAGCTATGGGAATTGCTCATCAAGTACATGCTGCGGTCAATACATTTATTGCGAATTTTCAAACAGCATTTGTTCCACAGATTATAAAATCGTATGCTGAAGAAAATAGGAACTATTTTTTATCACTGATTTTTCGTACATCTCGATTTTCTTATTTCTTAATCTTTTTAATTGGTTTTCCTTTGATTTTATGTTGTAGGTCTATTCTTGAATTTTGGTTAACGGTTATTCCTAAGTATGCAGTAGAATTTACTCAGTTGATAGTAATATTTTGTATGATTGATGCTGTGTCTGGACCATTATGGAATTCTGTTCAGGCTACAGGTAAAATTCGTAACTATCAGATCCTTATATCGATATTGATTTCATTGAATATACCTGTCTCATTTGCGCTATTGTATTTTGATTTTTCTCCTGTATATGTAATTATTGCAAAAGTTGGGCTTAATATATTAACTTTATTGGTTAGAGTTTTATACCTAGGGGGACATGTCGGACTTCCTGTAAGAAAGTATTTTAAGGAAGTTATACTTCGAATTATATATGTTACAATATGTGCTATTCCTATTCCAATTTGTTTTCAATTATTATTTGAAGATACATTACATTTTATAAATACTTTTATTTTAAGTGGAATAATTTCACTGTTAGTGATATATAGGATCGGTTTGACTGTGAATGAAAGAATGGCATTTGTGTTGAAAATGAAGAAATGTTGTTCCAGGGTCTTTCATATTAATAAATCTTTTTATGATAAATATCTGTAATAAGATAAATTGTTGTGGGTGTAATGCTTGTGTACAAATATGTCCTCAGAAATGTATAATTATGGAAGAAGATTATGAGGGCTTTTTGTATCCTAAAATTGAACTTCAAAAATGTATTAATTGTAGGCTATGCGAAAAGGTATGCCCTGTCCTAAACCGTTTTTCATCTTCAACTGTATTGGACTCATATGCATGTTATACGTACAATGAATATATACAAGAAAAAAGTTCTTCAGGTGGTATTATATATGAGATATCTAAATATGTTTTAGAAAAAAAAGGAATTGTATGTGGGGCTTGTTTTGATGAAAATTGGGAAGTTTTTCATAGTTGTGTTGATAATGTTGAGGATTCTGTTAAATTTCGTGGCTCTAAATATGTACAAAGTAAAATAGGAGATGTATATAGCCATGTGAAGGATTATTTGAAGGAAGGCAAATATGTACTGTTTATAGGGACACCATGTCAAGTATCTGGCTTGAATCACTTCTTGTTACAAAAATATGAAAACTTGATTACTATAGATATTATATGTCATAGTGTTCCAAGCCCTAAAGTATGGAGATATTATTTGGCTGAAATTAGTCGTTATAATTCTGTTACTAATGTGCAGTTTAGGGATAAAACAAATGGATGGAAGAATTATAGTATCAAAGTTAATAGTGATAGTAAAGTCCTATTGCATGAAGGAAAGAATAAAAATTTATATATGCGGGGCTTTCTAGAAGATTTGTACACTCGTCCTTCGTGTTCGGACTGTCCGGCAAGAAATTACACGAGTGGAAGTGATTTTACCATAGGCGACTTCTGGGGGTGTGAAAAATACTATTCGATAGCTCAGTTTAAAAAGGGGTGTTCAATTGTGTTGATAAATACAGTCAATGGGAAAAATTTATTTATTAATATGAAAGAAAAATTTTACTCTGTTCAAATACCTTATGAACAAGTTGAGCCATACGGTCTACACAAACCATTGACAAGTTCTTCCAAACCTCATTATAATAGAGAATTTTTTTATAAGAATATAGAAGTAGCAAAGTCTATTCGTTTTTTGATATTTAGATGTATTATAGTGTTGGAATTAAAGAGAAAAATGAAAACTGTTATGGATAAATGTTATAAATATTTTAATAATGGTGAATAAAGTAGCATTAATATCTTATCATAATGAGTTAAATTATGGTACAATGCTTCAAGCCTATGCATTGTATCATGTACTAAGAATGCAGGGAATAGATTCTGAGTATATAACTTATCAAGCTTCTGCTCCTTCTTTAAAAAGACATTGGTTGCAATGCTTGAATAGATATCTATTTCATCCAAAGAAATTATATGATAGGGTGGTGAAAAGAAAAGGAAGTCAGGATGATTTCTCGTTTTTTAAAACAAATGAATTTAGAACTACTGTTGATGCCTTTAATAAATGGTATGAAGAATATATTCCTCACACAAAATGTGTTTTTACAGAAAAAAGTATTCATACTATATCTGATCGTTATTCTAAATTTATTGTTGGTAGCGACCAAACCTGGAGTCCTTATAGAAATCAAAGGAAGGATATTTTTGATTATTTTTTTCTGAATTTTGTTTCAGAGTCAAAAAAGAAATACTCGTATGCTCCAAGTTTTGGTACTACAGAGTTGGATTTTGATTATTTAAAAAATATTCAGATACCATTAAAACAGTTTGGTAAGATATCTTGTCGTGAAAGGGGAATGGCAGTGAAGATTTCTAATTTGATACAGAAAAAAGTTACACCGGTTGTTGACCCCACTTTATTATTAGATCGTACGGAGTGGGAAGAAGTTTCCAAACCTATGGTAGGTATGCCTTCAAAATATATCTTATGTTACATTTTAGGTGAGAAAAATTCCATATCATTATTTGCTGAAAGATTGGGTAAAGTAGAGGAACTTCCAGTTTATTATATATTGACACGTCCATGCTATCTTGATAAAGAAAACTATTTGTCTGGAGTAGGTCCTGGGGAATTTATTTCTCTAATTATGAATGCTTCATTTGTTTGTACAGATTCTTTTCATGGGTCTATTTTTTGTATTAATCTGAATATTCCATTTTATAGCTTTACCAAAAGAGATTCAAAAGATTCTAAGAATGATAATGATAGAATATTATTAGTTTTAAAGGAGTTTGGTTTGGAAAGTAGATTTAGAATAGACTCTGATACATGTTTTGACGATGGTTTTGAGGGTTTTGGTGAAGCTAATAAATTGCTATATGAACGCAGAATACAGTCTGGTAATTATTTGAGAAGTATTGTTGATGAGAATATTTAGTGCAAACTCAAATAAGGGGGTTGGAATATTTAAAGTGGCATTGTTCACTAGCTTTATATATTCAATGAACCCTTGGTTTTTATGGTCTTTAGGTAATTATTCTGTTATTCTATCAGTCGTTTTATTCCTTTTTACTTTATTTTATGGAAAGGAATTATATTTGATAAATGAAAAGCGTTTGCTTTCATTCTTTATTCTTGTTATATTGCATATTTATCTTCTTTTGATTAAAAGCGATGTGACGATATTGACAATCATATTTTCTATTTTGAATATATGTGTTTTTGGCTTTATAATATTTTCTAGAGATGTTTGTCGAATTGTTTCTTTGCAATTTATGGCTAAATTATTGGCATGTATATCTCTTGTTTCAATTTTGGGACTTATCCTTTTCTTCTTAGGTTTTAATTTTTCTCCAAGTGTTGTTGACTATAACGATGGGCAATATGAATACTATAACTATTATTTTTTTTTAGTAGACTTGAAAACTATAGTTGCTGATAAGTGGAGATTTTCTGGGTATTTTTTGGAACCAGCTCATATTGGTGTAGCGAGTACTGTGTTATTGATTTCTCAAAATTATAATTTTAAGAAATGGTATAATCTAATTTTATTATTGACAGTAATAATATCTTTTTCGTTAGCGGCATATGTATTATTGGTTTTTGGCTTATATGTTAAGTTTTTGTTAACAAGTAAACATATTGTTTTATATACCTTTATCTTACTCTTTATTTCTATGATTGTGGTTTTGATAGCCCTTAACTATGAGCAAGGTGATAATTTTTTTAATAAGTATATATTTGAAAGGTTATCGTTTGAAGATGGAGAAATGGTTGGCAATAATAGAGTTAGTCATGGATTTAAGCAGGACTTTGAAAGGTTCATGGATTCAAATAAGATTTGGTTTGGGACCGAATATGACCCAAGTCGTTATGAAGGAGGAAATGCAGGCTATAGAGTTTATATATATCAAAATGGGTTCGTAGGATTATTGTTGATAATTATATTTTATATTTCATTGATACCAGCAGGAACCCCTATCTTTCTAACTTTATTTTTATTATTACTTAATATATTAATATTTTGGAAAGGTGGTACCCCTTTGTGGTATAATCTAATAATTCCTTATTTGTTTAGTTTTTCGAGTTTAAAGCAATTTTATGTTCGTAAATAAATGAAGGTTCTATATATAGCTCATAGTGCAGAAATGCAAGGTGCTGGTTTTGCGCTTCTTAATATATTACAAGGAGTTTTAAGATATAAAGTGATACCATATGTACTTGTTCCGTCAGAAGGTACACTTACCATAACTTTAAAAAAGATGGGAATTCCGTTTTTGGTTATTCCCTTTTATAATGCAATATATCCTCGCTTAAATGCTACATTACGGGATATAGTACTTTTTATTCCGCGCTTGTTCCGTATTTTAATATATAATAAGTTAGCAGAAAGAAAATTGTATATGTTTTTAAAGAACAATCAGATGAATATTGTTCATTCAAATACTGGAGTAATTCATTTCGGTGCTAAAGTAGCCGCACAACTATCTATTCCTCATGTTTGGCATATTCGTGAATATCAGAAGTTGGATTTTGGTTATAGAGCTTTTGGCGGATTTGATGGTATGAAAAAGCGTTTGTCTAATTCTAACAATCATGTGATAGCCATAACAAAGGGGGTATTTGATTATTTTAAATTAAAGAAAAGTAAAGATATAGTTATATATGATGGAGTATTTATGGATACAAATGAAATAAAAATCCGTATGAATAAATGTAACTATTTGTTGTTTGTTGGGGCATTAATAAAAGGAAAAGGTGTGTTCTGTGCTTTATCCGCTTTTGAGGAGATAGCAAAGCGGGATTTAAATATAGAGTTATGGTTTGCAGGTGAGGGAAAAAAAGCATTTATAAATGCAGTTGAGAAGTCACCTTTCAAATCTAGAATTAAATTGTTAGGTTTTCGTACAGATATTTATGAACTGATGAGTAATGCCAAAGCTTTACTTGTTCCTAGTTTTTTTGAAGGTTTTGGGTTTATTGTTGTAGAGGCAATGCTTAATGGATGTATTGTGATAGGACGTAATGAAGCTGGTATAAAAGAACAGTTCGATAATGGATTTCAGAAGACGGGACAGGAAATAGGATTGCGTTTTGAATGTCAACAAGAATTGGTAAGCCAAATAAAATACGTATGTAATACTCCATTTGAAGATTTTCTTCCCATGATAAAAGCTGCTCAGAATGTAATACTAAATTATTCTATCGATCAGAACGTAAAACAAATAATGTCTTTTTATAAGACGATACTAAAATAGTGTTAGATATGTCAAAAAAGAAAGCTCGTGTTATTGCCTTTTATCTTCCTCAATTTCATCCAGTTCCAGAAAATGATAGGTGGTGGGGAAAGGGATTTACAGAATGGACAAATGTGGGAAAAGCTCAACCTTTGTTTAAAGGACATTATCAACCTCGTGTTCCTGCTGATTTGGGATACTACGATTTACGTATGCCTGAAGTTAGGGAGCTACAAGCAGATATGGCTCGTGAGGCAGGTATAGAAGGTTTTTGTTATTGGCATTATTGGTTTGGTAATGGAAAAAAAATGTTAGAAAGACCTTTTACGGAAGTATTGTCTAGTGGTAGACCTGATTTTCCTTTTTGTTTAGGTTGGGCAAATCATACTTGGACTAATAAAACTTGGGAGGTTGGTACAAAACGTGTTAAGGAATCTATTTTGATGGAAATGGTTTATAATAGGGAAGAATATATAAAGCATTTTAATGAAGTGTTGCCAGCTTTTAAAGACAAACGATATATTCAAGTAGATGGTAAACCTTTATTTTTAGTTTTTAGACCTTTAGAAATTCCTAAGCCTAATGAGTTTATTGATTTATGGCAAAAACTAGCCAAAGAGAATGGTCTTAAGGGAATTTATTTTGTAGGTATTTCTTATAATATGTTACCAGAAGATCAAACATTGAAAAATATTCTTTTGAAAAATGCTCCAGATAAATCCGCCTTGTATTATAAGTCTGTACTTAATGCTGGGTATGATGCTGTTAATTCAAGAGGTTATCATCGAGCTGATTACTATTGTAGGTCATTGAAGGATGTTTTGTGGCGCGGCATTAATATGCGTTTGTTTAAACATACTCCAGTTTCAAAATGTGAACAAAAAAAAATAAACGAGTATCTGTATGTCAAAGAGGATAAATGGGAGAATGTATTTCCTACCTTGATGCCTAATTGGGATAGAACTCCACGAAGTGGAGTAAAAGCGAGAATTTATACTAATAGTACGCCTGAAGTATTTCGTGAACAGCTGAAACATGTGTTGGATTTATTATCAGAGAAGACAGATGAACATAAAATTTCTTTTTTAATGTCCTGGAACGAATGGGCGGAAGGAAATTATGTGGAGCCGGATTTAAGATATGGTCATGGATATTTGAATGTATTGAAAGAAATGATTGCTTTTTGATAGTTATGAATATTGTAATTATAGCAAACGGTTACCCTACATATAGGGAGCCTCAATATGGTTGTTTTGAGAAAGATCAGGCCATAGCTCTACAGAAAGAAGGACATAAAGTAAGTATTTTGTATGTTGATGGAAGATTCCGCAAGTACTATAGGCGAATAGGTATAACTCATTTACAAGAGAATAATATAGATATCTATGGATTGTATTTATTCCCTACGGTTTTTTCATTAAAAATGAGTTGTAAACTACATTATTGGCTGAGAACACGTATGTTAGATTCTGTATTCAGCTATATGCTGAAAAAACAAGAGAAGCCGGATATTATATATGCGCATTTTCTGTATAATATTTCATATGCGGTTTATCTGAAAGAGAAATATAACATTCCACTTGTCGGCATGGAACATTGGAGCATTTTAAATCAGTCTGAACTTTCATCGGATATTATTTATCGGGGACAAATAGCTTATCAAGGTGCTAATAAAATTATTGCAGTTTCAAATTCTTTAAAAGAACAGATTTGTAGACACTTTAAAAAAGATTCTATCGTAATTCATAATATGATTAATGAAGAATTCTTTCAATCATCAATAAGAAAATATACCCATAGGGGAAAATTAAAATATATTTCCATCGGAAGTTTGATTCATCGAAAAGGGTATGACATTTTAATAAAGGCTTTGTCAGAGGTTGCCCGATATTCATTAGATTGGGAGCTAAGAATTGTAGGTGGAGGTCCTGAAGAAAAGAATCTGCAAAATCTTATCAAACAATTGGGATTGGAAAGTAATATAAAAATGATAGGACAGAAAAATAAACAGGAAATAAAATCTTTGCTATATGATAGTGATGTTTTTATATTCTCTTCCCGTGCTGAAAATTTTTCAGTAGCAGTTTTGGAGGCTTTGTCAGCTGGATTGCCGGTAGTAGCTACAACTTGTGGTGGAATAAGGGAGTGTATTCATGAGAGAAATGGCATTTTAGTTCCTGTAGAAGATATTTCCGAGCTTGCTAAATCTATATCGGATATATCAAAGAATATAGAATTATATGATAAGCAATCTATAGCAGATGAGTGTAAAAAGTTTTTTTCTCCTTCTGTTATAACTAAGGAAATAACAGATGTTTTTAGGGATGTAGTAAATGAATGTTAGTAAATAAATGAAAAATTTAATTATCATTGCTGCCGGTGGTATGGGACGTACTTTATATGACATGGCGCGTGAAAGTTTAGGTTTTGCAACAGAATTTGTCATTAAAGGTTTTATTGATGATAATTTGTCTGCATTAAATGACTTTCCGAATTATCCTCCGGTAATAGACAAGATTAGCACTTATATACCACAGAACGATGATGTTTTTGTCTGTTCTATAGGTGGAAATGCCCGTAAAAAATGTATGAGTGAAATTATTAATAGAGGGGGGCGTTTTATTTCTTTAATCCATCATACAGCTAGAATTGGTTCTAACGTAAAATTGGGTGAAGGAAATATTATCGGTGCTTATACAAGCATTGGTGCTGATGCTGTGATAGGTGATTATAATATGATACAATCTTATACAGTAGTGGGACATGATGTTCGTTTGGGTGATTGGAATCGTATTGATACACATGTCACTTGTGTAGGTGGTACGGTTGTTGGAAATGAGGTTGATATTTATACTTCTTCCGTGTTAAATCATGGAGTTGTTGTAGAAGATAATGCTCATGTTGGCGCTTGTAGTTTTGTTATACGCCGAGTTAAAGCTGGTACTACTGTTATGGGAAATCCCGCTAAAAGATTAATATAAATAATAAATAAGATGGAATTAGTAGACTTTATTGAAAAATTTGCTGAGCAATTTGATGATGTAGATGTAGAACAACTAAATTCTACAACTAAATTTCGCGAGTTAGATGGTTACACATCGCTGGTTGCTCTATTGATTATTACAATGATTGATGAGGAATATGATGTCACTGTTACTGGTGATGATATGAAACAGCAGGCAACTATTGGTGATTTGTATAATTTGGTATCTTCCCGTTTGTAATGTATAATCCTTTTTCTTTAGAAGGGAAGACTGTACTAGTTACAGGAGCTTCATCCGGTATCGGACGAGCTACTGCCATTGAATGTTCGAAGCTAGGAGCAACTTTAGTTCTGACAGGTAGGAATGAGAGTGCTTTGCAAGAAACTAAAGAGTTGCTATCTGATTCAAATAAAGAACATTTAATGCTGGTTGCTGATTTAAGAATAGAAGAATCCTGTGAGAAATTGGTGGCTCAATTACCTGTATTGGATGGTTTTGTTTGCAATGCGGGAATAGGGAAAATGTTACCATTGCAATTCTACTCTTTGGATGTACTAAACGAAGTGTTTCAGATGAATTGTTTTGTTCCTATGCTGCTACTGAAATTGTTGGTGAAGAAAAAGAAACTGAGAAATTCATCTTCAGTAGTCTTTACTGCATCAATTTCTGGTTATAATAATGTGGCGCCTGCAAATGGTATTTATGGAACTTCAAAGAGTGCCTTGAGCACTTATATGAAATATGCTGCCTTGGAATTGGCAGGGAAAGGGATTCGATGTAATGCTGTACAGCCGGGAAGAATCAATACTCCTTTGATTTCTAATCGTTTGCTATCAGAGGAAGATGTGACTAAAGACATAGAACAATATCCGATGAAGCGCTATGGCAAGCCGGAAGAAGTGGCTCATGCTATAATTTATTTACTTTCCGATGCTTCTGCATGGGTTACAGGTACTAACTTGGTAATTGATGGTGGTCGTAGTCTGAAATAATTTGTATGGAAAGGCTTTTATATAATAAGATATGTATTGTTACCGGTGCCGCACAAGGTATTGGTAAATCTATAGCTGAACGTTTTGCTTCGGATGGTGCAATAGTTTATGCTTGCGACCGTGCTGAAGGAGTTATGGATGAATGGGCAAAAGCTTGTTCAGAAGATAATAATACCCGTGTACTTCCTTTGTATTTTGATGTGACGGATGCTACTGCTGTAAAATCAGCTTTTATGTCCGTTTTCAAACAAGAAGGTCGTATTGATGCACTGGTTAACAATGCGGGTGTGGTATTTAATAAGAAAATCGGTATGATATTGCGTCCGGAAACAGAACTGATGTTCCGTGTAAATGTAATAGCTGTAATCGAAATGATTCAGCTGGTTTCTCGTTTGATGGCTCGCAATCACAGCGGCTCTATTGTAAATATAGCATCGGTAACGGCAGTACTAGGATCACCGGGGCAATCTGCTTACTCTGCAACCAAAGGAGCAATCATGGCTTTTACTAAATCTGCAGCTAAAGAATTGGCTCCTCTGGGGATTCGTGTGAATGCTGTTGCACCGGGTATTGTCAAAACGGAACGCTTTTCAGAACTTTATGAGGAAAGTGGTGAAAAAATTGATACTCGTATTCAAAAGATTGCTTTAGGACGCTTGGGAACTCCTGAAGATGTTGCTAATGCTTGTGCTTTCCTTGTTTCAGACCGTTCTTCTTATATTTCAGGCCAGATATTGGGAGTTGATGGCTGTGCTTCTATTTAGAATAAAATAAACCAAATGATGTTAAGTTTAAATAAGCAACCGCAGGATGCGTTTGCTGCAGTTGATGCTTTGGGAAATACCTTGAAGTATGGTGAGTTGTTGGATTTTTCCGAGAGCATATCTACCATTCTTCCTAGTCGTTCCTTATTATTCTTATTGACAGAAAATAATGTCGGAGGTATAGCTTGGAGTATAGGTTGTATCAATTCCGGCAATGTCCCTTTAATATTGAATGCACATATTGAAAAGGAACTTCTTCATAATCTACTTGATATTTACCGCCCTTCTCATGTTTGTGTGCCCTCGTTGATGGCAGTTGACCTGCATTATGAAGTGGTGTGTGAATACTATGGCTATATTCTCTTGCGTACAGGAATGGAAGATTGTGCAATGCATCCGGATCTATCTCATCTTCTACCTACTTCTGGCTCAACGGGCAGTCCCAAGTTAGTACGGCATAAATATAGCAATATAGAAGCGGCGGCTTTAAATATCTCTACTTTCTTTGGCCTGACTTCCAATGATCGCCCTTTGCTTGTTCTTCCATTATATTATACTATGGGGCTGTCAGTGGTATTCAGTCATCTTTATGTTGGAGCTACTGTGTTGATAACCAATCAAAGTATGACCGACAAAGCTTTCTGGATTTTTATGAAAGAACAGCATGCCACCAGTTTTACAGGTGTTCCTTATAGTTTTGAGATATTAAATCTGATGCGCTTTTTCCGTATGGACTTACCTGATTTGACACTGCTTACTCAAGGAGGCGGAAAAATGCCGCGTCAGTTGAATTTGAAATTTGCAGAATACTGCCGTGATAACGGAAAACGCTGGATTGCTACTTACGGACAGTCAGAAGGTACTGCCCGTATGGCTTATCTTCCACCGGAGTATGCGATTTCAAAGTGTGGCAGTATAGGACGTGCGGTTCCGAATGCGGAATTGTCATTAATAGACAGTGATGGTTCTGTAATAGAATTGCCGAATACAGAGGGTGAGATGTGTTATCGTGGTAAAAATGTAACGATGGGGTATGCCCGTAAACGTGAGGATTTACTGTTGGGTGATGAGCGTAACGGTTTTATGCGTACAGGTGACCTTGCTTATCGGGATGAGGATGGGTGCTATTACATTGTAGGACGTATGGGACGCTTCTTAAAACTGTATGGAATGCGTATCGGATTGGATGAGTGTGAACAGATTATTAAAGGTAAATGCCCGATAGAATGTGCCTGTGTGGGTACGGATGAAAAAATGATTGTTTATCTGATCGATGATAAATATGTGACTGCGGTAAAGGAAATATTGGTAGAAAAGACCAGACTTGTAGCGTCGGCTTTTGAGGTGAGAATAATAGATGCTATTCCTAAAAATGAAGCCGGAAAGATATTATATAGTAAGTTGAATTTATAAAACTAGAGAATGTAATGACGAATATTGAAAAATACAATGATGCTTTTGTTGAAGTGTTTGGTGTGGATAGTTCTGTACTGAATGATGATTTTTCGAAAGAGAATGTAGAATCGTGGGACTCTGTTCACCAGTTGAATATCATTGCTTTGTTGGAAGAGTCTTTTGATGTGATGTTCGATCCAGAAGATATTATGGAGTTCACTTCCTATGGTAGGGGGCGTGAAATCTTGAAAAAGTATGATGTTGAACTCTAACGGGTTACACTATGGCAAGATGGAAAATTAAGAATGTCGGCATGAAGGGAGTAGCTATGGCTGTTCCTGAGAATGTGGTGAAGACATCTGATTTTGATTTTTTCTCTCAGGAAGAGGCGGAAGTATTTGATAAGACAGTCGGCATAAAAAGTCGTCATATTGCGCCGGATAATATGTGTGCTTCGGACATGTGCCAAGCTGCCGCTGAGAAGTTACTTGAAGAACTGGGATGGGAGAGGGATAGTATTGATGTTCTGCTGTTTGAATCCGTAACAGGTGATTATCGTACTCCGCCTACTTCTTGTATATTGCAAGACAGATTAGCGTTGTCGGAGAGCTGTTTCTGTATGGATATCCCTATGGGATGCTGTGGATGCATGTATGCAATAACGGTTGCGGGCAATTTGTTGACGACTGGTAATGTAAAGCGTGCTTTGTTACTTATTGGTGATACGGCATTACGTATGGGGTCGATGAAGGATAAGAGTCGCGTACCATTGTTTGGTGACTGTGGTACGGCAATAGCTTTAGAATATGACGAGGCGGCTAATGATATTGTTGTTGATTTTCATACTTATGGTAAGGGATATGAAGCATTGATGACTCCTCACGGTGGTTTTCGTCATCCGGCTACACCGGAATCTTTTGAATATGAAGATTTCGGGAATGGTATTGTCCGTGCCCCTATTCATACTCTGATAAATGGAATGAATGTCTTCTCTTTTGCCATATCCCGTCCTCCTAAATCGATTGAATCCTTTCTTGCTGATTATAATCTTGATCGTAATGTAGATATTGATTATTTTCTAATACATCAAGCTAACAAGATGATTGTTGACCGTATCGTTAAGAAGTTGAAACTTTCTCAGGAAAAGGTTCCTTATAATTTGGAAGAATTTGGAAATTTGGGAGGCGCTTCGATTCCTTCATTAATGGTGACACGACTTCGAGGACAATTATTGTCGAAGGAGACCACCTTACTAATGTCTTCGTTTGGTTTAGGATTAACATGGGGAACCATGTGGATGAAGACAAAGCCAATGTGTGTACCTAATGTTGTGATAATGAATGGTAAAAATACTGATTTTTAAGTCAATGTAGACTTGGTAATATGATGGTGCACATTGTTATAAATGTAGAATTGTATTGAAAATATAAAAGTATATATTAATTATTTTATAAACATGTTATGGATAGGAATGATTTTATAGTAAAGTTTGCGGAACAGTTTGAAGAAACAGAACCTGGAAAAATAACTTATGAGACTCGTTTTAGAGATATTGAAGAATGGAGTTCTTTAGTCCATTTGTCAATAATCATGATGTTGGATAGAGAGTATGATGCTGCTATTGATGAAGATGATTTCAATAAGTTGGAAACTGTAGAAGATATATTTAATTATATAAATAAGTAATTATGGGCTTTTTGCAATTTGAGGGAGTCGGTGTTTCCGGTATGTCTGCTTGCGTCCCTCGACGTATTATTCACAACTATGAATATACTGAGTTTTTCTCACAGGCAGAAGTAAAAGAGGTTGTTGATAAGATTGGTATTGTGGAACGTCGCTTTGTTGATGACAAGACTTGTAGCTCAGATTTATGCTTTGCTGCGGCAGAACGTTTAATAAGCGACATGAATATTGATAAATCAGAGATTGATATGTTGATATTTATTTCTCAGACTCCGGATTATCGTATGCCAGCCACTTCAGTAATATTGCAGGAACGTTTGGGATTGTCGCATAAGACAATTGCATTTGATATAAGTTTAGGTTGCTCTGCATTTATATATGGTTTGACGGTGGCTTATTCATATGCACAGCAACCTAATATACGTAAAGTGCTATTGTTAGATGGTGAGACCAGGTCGAAAGTTTACTCTCCTAAAGACCGGAAAACAGCGTTCTTATTTGGTGATGGTGGAGTTGCAGCAATAATAGAAAAAGGTGAAAAATATAGTAAATCATTTTTTTCTTTAAATTCTGATGGTTCTCGTGAATCTTTAATAAAGATAAATGCGGGTGGTTATCGAATTCCCAGTTCTTCGGAAACTGTTAAAGAGAAAGTTGTGGATGAATATGGCAATATCAGAACAGATGAACAAGGATACATGAAGGGAGGTGATGTATTTAATTTTGTTATTCGTGAAATACCTAATGATATTAAGGCAACATTAGAATTTGCTGGGATGAATATTCAAACTATGGATTATTATATATTTCATCAGGCAAATAATTTTATGAATTCTTACCTTGTAAGCAAGTTGAAAATTGATGTTGATAAGGTTCCTTCAACTATTAGTAAGTTTGGAAATGTTTCATCTGTATCTGTGCCGCTGACTATTGTTTCTGAATTAAAAGATAAACTTATAGGAAATCATACAATACTACTGAGTGCTTTTGGAGTTGGAATGACTTGGGCTACTGGTATTGTATCTATGAGTGATTGTTATGTAAGTGATATTGTGGAAATTTGATTTGTTATGGAACATAGTCCATTTTCTTTAGAAGGAAAAGTTGTTCTTGTCACAGGTGCTTCATCTGGTATAGGTAGGCAATGTTGTATAACTCTTGCACAAATGGGAGGAACTGTCATTTTGCTAGGGCGGAATAGGGAGCGTTTGGAGGAGACTCGTAAGATGATGTGCAATGAGGATAAGCATGTATATTGGAGTGTTGATTTAGCAGAAATAGCCTCATTATCTCAATTGGCTAAAGATATCAATGCCAATGTTGGTCCGATAGATGGCTTAGTGAATTGTGCAGGAGTATCAGCAACTCTTCCTCTCCGTTTTGTGGAATTGGAAAAAGTCGATGAATTTTTAAGGATAAATGTAATGTCCGGTTATTTTTTAGTAAAAGAGTTTTCTAGAATGGGAATGTTTAATCATGGAGCGAGTTTTATTTTTATGTCATCGATCATGGGAATTGTTGGAGAAGTTGGTAAATCTTTATATGGATTGACAAAAGGTGCGGTTATATCAATGGTGAAATCGTTAGCATGTGAATTGGCTGTAAAGAAGATTCGTGTTAACTGTATATCTCCAGGTGTAGTAGTGACACCTATAAATGAGAATTTGCCACATATTGCTAATGTGGATAAACGAGCGGCTCTTGAAAAGAAACATTTACTAGGACTTGGTAAGACCGAATATGTCGCTAATACATGTGTATTTCTATTATCTGATGCATCGTGTTGGATTACAGGGCAGAATATTATAGTTGACGGAGGATATACCATACAATAAGATAAGCAATGAATCAGATTTTCTTAAAGAAAACGAATGAGTTGACTAAAGATGAAGTCAGACAAATTTGTATATTATTTCATGAAGTATTTCCAAAACATGTAATGACTGTAGAGTCATTTTTGCACCGTTATGTACGAACTCCTTTTGGATATTCCATTCATGCTTTATTAAAAGACGAAAATGATAATATAATAGGTAATCATAATTTGGTACCATACTATTATGTCTTTAACGAGAAACAATTGATGTTTGCTTATGGTGGTGGTACTATGATAAAAAAGGAATATCGCAATTTTTTTACCTATGAGCGTTTAGTAAGGCAAAGCCAATCATTTGCTGTTAATGAAGGATGTTCATTTTTGATGGGATTCCCTAATGAAAATTCATATCCTATTCAAAAAAAAGGATTGAAACGAAGAGATATAGGGAATTTGTCTACATATATGTTACCTATTAGGGTTGGGAATATAAAGAAGGGATTGAGCTGTTTAAATTTTCTTTCTGTATTTGCTGCAAATATATGGTTGGCGTTATCTGTTTTTTCTGCGTCAACTAAGGTCTTCCAATCATTGGTACATAAAGAATATACTTCATTTAGAAAATACAGATATATAGAAAGTGACTCGAATAAAAAAGAATATCGGTTTGTAGAGAAAGGTGATATATATGGTGTTTATCGTATAATGGATTATGAAAAAGTTAAGACGGCATTTTTATTAGATGTATATCCATTATCAAAGAAGAACTTTGATTATGTGGTGAGGACTATGTGCAAACAGTCTAAGGATTTACACATTGACGCGGTAATGTATGTCGGGCATCTTCCTTTTACCCCAATGACTTTGATAAAAGTGCCAGAGAAATTAGAACCTAAAAAGTTCCATTTTGTAGGTACTATATTTGATCATGATTTGATAGATGAGAGGATATTTGATATAAAGAATTGGGAAGTAAGCCTTGCTGATTATGATTTAGTATAATTAAGATGTTAAAATGAATATATTATCTTTTGATACTGAGGAATGGTATATCGAAAGGCACTTTAAGGGAGGGCGAAAAGAGAAATATTGTCAGTATGATGAACTGTTTGATTGGATTCTGAACACGCTTGACAAGAATAATTTCAAGGCAACGTTTTTCTGTGTGGGTCAATTGGCTGTAGAGTTTCCGGAGGTGTTGAAAAAAATTTCTGATAATGGGCACGAAGTGGGTAGTCATTCAAATCGGCATCTGTGGATAAACAAGATGACCAGACAGGAATTTGCAGAAGATACACGCATTGCTGTGCAGGAAATAGAAAATTTGATAGGCAAAAAAGTGAGAAGTTTTCGTGCACCGGCTTTCTCAATAGGGAAAGATAATGACTGGGCATTTGAAGTGTTGGCAGAAAATGGGATTGAATATGATTGTTCTGTTTTTCCAGCCAGCCGGGATTTGGGAGGATTTCCCCAGTTTACTTCGACCATACCTTCGTTGATTAAAAAGAGGGATTATACGATTAAGGAGCTGCCTATCTGCCCTGCTAATTTAATGGGAAAAATGGTGCCATTTTCGGGTGGCGGCTATTTCAGATTAGTGCCATTGTGGTTGCATAAGCAACTTGTTAGTCGTATGGATTATGTGATGTTCTATTTTCATATTAATGATTTAATCGAACAGAATTCAAAGTTCATGACTAAACAGGAATTTGAAGAATACTATAAAGAGTCTGGTACATTAAAGAACCGTATAACCCGTTATGTAAAGACAAACATAGGTAAAGGAGGGGCGTTGAATAAATTGGATACTTTACTAGGGAATTATTCGTTCTGTAATGTACAGCAAGCTGCTGAGTCGATAGATTGGAATAAACAACCGTTAATTGAACTGTAGATTATGTATAAGAACGGATTAAAACGTGCGATAGATTTTCTTATTGTATTGTGTGCCTTACTTATCATTTGGCCAATCTTACTCATTATTATCATTTTCCTTTATTTTGCTAATAAAGGTGCCGGTGTATTCTTTACCCAGGCTCGTCCCGGGAAAAATGCCCAGATATTTAAGGCTATTAAATTTAAGACTATGACGGATGAACGGGACGCAGAAGGCAATCTGTTGCCGGATGACGTTCGTCTGACAAAAGTCGGAAAAATAGTTCGTTCTCTTTCCATAGATGAACTGCCGCAGTTAATCAACGTTCTAAAGGGAGATATGGCATTAGTAGGACCTCGCCCTTTGTTAATCAAGTATCTTCCTTTATATTCGGAAGAGCAATACCGCCGTCATGAAGTTCGTCCGGGAATTACGGGTTGGGCACAAGTGAATGGTCGGAATAGCATATCCTGGACTAAGAAATTTGAACTGGATGTTTGGTATGTGGATCATATCTCTTTCTGGCTGGATATAAAAATAATCTTCCTTACAATCAAAAAAGTATTTATTCGTGAAGGAATAAATATGGAAGGAAGTGCAACTACAGAACCATTTAATGGACATAATTAAATGTATATCCATCGGATCATAAACAGTGTGTTTACTTCAAATACGTATATTCTTACCAGTGAGGAGCCGTCGGCTTTTTTAATAGACATCGGTGATGTTCAGCCTGTAAAGGAGTTGCTGGATAACGATGGGAAAGTTGTGAAAGCAGTATTCCTGACCCATACTCACTATGATCATATTTATGGGATCAGGGAACTGATAAAAGCATATCCGGATTGCATCATTTATACTTCCTCTTTTGGAAAGGAAGCTCTAGGCTCCGACAAGTTAAATTTCTCACGTTATCATAATGATCCCATTGTATGGACTGAAAATAATATCAGCATACTGGGAGAGGGGGATAAAATAGAAATTACTGTCGGTAATGTTTTGGAAGTACTGGAGACGCCGGGACATGATAAAAGTTGCTTAACTTATAAATTGGGTAATGATGTTTTTTCAGGCGATTCATATATTCCCGGTGTGAAAGTAATAGCTTCATTTCCGAACAGCCATAAAACGGATGCCGTAAAATCAAAAGAGCGTATTGTCCGCTTGGCGGATGGACGTAACTTGTACCCCGGACATGGAGATGCTTATATCCATTATAACGGTTGTATTGAACAGGGAGGCAACGGTTGAAGATACGCTTCGGTCTGTTCTGACTCAAACTTATCCTCACATAGAATGTATTGTTGTTGACGGAGGTTCCGTAGATAATACCGTTTCTATAATAGAAAAGTATGTTCCTTTGTTTGAAGGACGACTGAAATATATCAGTGAAGCAGATTCCGGTGTTTATGAAGCCATGAACAAAGGGTTGCGGATGGCTGCGGGAGATGTTGTCGGTTATCTGAATTCTGACGATGTTTTTAAAGATCGGTATGTAATAGAAACAATAGCCCAAACTTTTGAAAAGCCGGAGATTGATGCTGTATTTGGGAATGTGTTGTATAGAAAAAGGAATGGCGAACGATTGCTTCGTAGATATTCGGGTAATTATTTTAATCCCGGGATGTTGCCCTATGGCATAATGCCTCCCCATCCTTCTTTTTATGCAAGAAAATCGTGTTATATAAAGTCCGGAGGATTTAATTCGAATTTCCGGATTGCCGGTGACTATGAATTGTTTTTGCGTTTTTTCCTGAAGGAAAAGATTTGCTACCGGTATCTTGATCTTGACGTAGTGGTGATGCGTTTTGGTGGAGTTAGCAATAGGAGTTTCTATAGTGTATTATATTGGAATAGCATTGAACTTATGAAGGCATGCAGAATTAACGGTATATATACGAATTGGCTTATGCTTTTTTTCCGCTTTTTTATGAAAGTGGGAGGAGTTATCCGATGGTTGATAGTGCCTCATTATATTTGGCGGAAATAGCCATCCCTCTTTTCGATTTATAGTTTTATAATCACATAATTTTATGGACAAGAGAATTTATCTTTGCCTTGCTCACATGAGCGGCAAGGAGCAGGCTTTTATAAAGGAAGCTTTCGATACTAACTGGGTTGTTCCTTTGGGCCCCAACGTGAATGCTTTCGAAGATGAACTGAAACATTTTGTAGAACAGGATAAGGAAGTTGTTGCTTTATCTGCGGGTACGGCAGCTATCCATCTGGGATTAATCCAACTTGGTGTAGGAGCCGGTGACGAGGTGATCTGTCAGTCGTTTACATTCTGTGCGTCAGCCAATCCTGTTGCTTATCAGGGGGCGACTCCTGTATTTATTGACAGTGAGGAGGATACCTGGAATATGGACCCTGTTTTGCTGGAAGAAGCCATCAAAGACAGAATCGCAAAGACAGGTAAGAAGCCGAAAGCTATTCTTCCTGTTCATCTTTACGGTATGCCTGCCAGGATTGATGAGATTTGCGCGATAGCCGCTAAATATGATATTCCAGTGCTGGAGGATGCTGCGGAAGCTTTAGGTTCTGAGTTTAATGGACAGAAGTGCGGTACGTTCGGTACCTTTGGTGTGTTGTCTTTTAACGGTAATAAGATGATCACTACTTCAGGTGGCGGGGCTTTGATTGTTCCTGATGAAAGCGCCAAGAAGCAGACAATGTTTTATGCTACGCAGGCTCGTGAACCTTTCCCTCATTACCAGCATGAAAAGATCGGTTACAATTATCGTATGAGTAATATCTGTGCTGGTATCGGTCGTGGTCAGATGACTGTATTGGATGAGCATATTGCGCATCACCGCCATGTACATGCTCTTTACGAGAAGGCTTTTAAAGGTGTAGACGGTATAACGTTAAAATCTAATCCTGATGGTCGTTTTAACGCTAATTACTGGCTGTCCACTATTCTGATAGATCCAGTGAAGACCGGTACTAACTATGATGAGGTCCGCCGTAAACTGGATGAACAAGGAATTGAGACCCGTCCCTTGTGGAAACCTATGCATTTACAGCCTGTCTATGCCCATAATCCTTGTTATGTGAATGGTGTTTCTGAACGTTTGTTTAATATGGGCTTATGTATTCCTGCCGGTCCTTGGGTGACGGATGAAGATGTGGCTTATATTGTAGAGCAAATAAAGGCATGTTGTACGAAATCTTGTTTCATTACAGTTCTCAAATAAAATATTTATTTGCTTGATGATTCCGTAATTTGTGGTATCTTTGTATCAGAAAGGAGAATTAATATATGGCGCAGTTAATTGTGACAGTAGAAGATGCAAGCTTATTACCAGATTTGAAGAAGGCAATAAAAATGTTGCGGGGAGTGGGGAATATCTCTGTTAAGAAAGCGGAGGCTTCTCTCAATGAGACTACTTTACGCGCAATGCGGGATGTGAAAGAAGGGCGTACTGTTAAGTGTAAAAGTTTTGAGGAGTATTTGGAGAAAGTGAAATGAAATATGAATTAGAATTTACTCGTCAATATCTAAAGGATTTAAAGCTGGCTAGAAAAAGAGGGCTTGATGAAAATAAGCTTAATGAGGTTATCTTAAAATTAATAACCGGTGAAGAATTGCCTGCAAAAAATCGAGATCATGTGCTAAGTGGTAACTACAATGGCTTTCGTGAATGCCATGTGACTCCGGACTGGTTGTTAATTTACAGTTTGGATTCTTCACTGAAAATGGTGACTTTAGTGCGTACCGGTTCGCATTCAGATTTGTTTTGATTGTCTATGTTGATGATCTGTAGTAATTTATATTTTTAGGTAGAACTACTCTCACTACTCTTTTCTGAACTTCGTGGAAAAGCTGAAAGAATAGTTGTTGGAGGGTAAATAAGTTTGATATGATGTAAGGAGTTATTTCCGAAAAAACGGGAATAGCTCTTTTTTTTGTTTGGTAGAATAGGGATGATTTTGATTAATAAGCATTATCTTTGCCATCCCTTTAATAATTCATAGTATTAAAAAATGGCAGAACAGAGAAAAGCTCCCCGAAGCAATAGTAAGGCAAAAATACAGCCCGTAAATGACTACGGACGTATCCAGCCACAAGCGCCGGAATTGGAAGAGGCTGTATTGGGAGCATTGATGATAGAGAAAGACGCTTATTCGTTAGTAAGTGAAATTCTTCGTCCGGAGTCTTTTTATGAGCACCGGCACCAGTTGATTTATTCCGCTATCACCGACCTGGCTGTGAATCAGAAGCCGGTGGATATCCTTACGGTAAAGGAGCAACTTGCTAAACGCGGTGATTTGGAGGAAGTGGGTGGTCCGTTTTATATTACTCAGTTAAGTAGTAAGGTTGCCTCTTCAGCGCATATTGAATATCACGCCCGCATCATTGCACAGAAGGCATTGGCTCGTGAATTGATTACATTTACCAGTAATGTTCAGAGTAAAGCTTTCGATGAAACCCTGGACGTAGATGATTTGATGCAGGAAGCTGAAGGAAGATTGTTTGAGATCTCTCAGCAGAACATGAAGAAGGATTATACGCAGATTAATCCTGTCATTGCCGAAGCGTATCAGTTAATTCAGACAGCGGCTGCCCGTACGGATGGTTTAAGTGGTTTGGAGAGCGGTTTTACCAAACTTGATAAGATGACTTCCGGTTGGCAAAGGTCCGACCTTATTATTATCGCTGCTCGTCCGGCAATGGGAAAGACGGCATTCGTACTTTCTATGGCAAAGAATATTGCAGTGAATTATCGTAATCCGGTAGCTGTGTTCTCTCTTGAAATGAGTAACGTACAGTTGGTGAATCGTTTGATCTCCAATGCGTGCGAAATTCCGAGTGAGAAAATTAAGAGCGGACAGCTGGCGGATTATGAATGGCAACAGCTGGATTATAAGTTGCGTGACCTTTTGGATGCTCCGCTGTATGTAGATGATACACCTTCATTGTCAGTGTTTGAACTTCGTACAAAAGCTCGTCGCCTGGTACGCGAACATGGAGTAAGGATTATTATTATCGACTACCTTCAGTTGATGAATGCGAGTGGGATGTCATTCGGTAGCCGTCAGGAAGAGGTAAGTACGATTTCACGTTCGTTGAAGGGGTTGGCGAAAGAGTTGAATATTCCTATTGTTGCTTTGTCGCAGTTGAATCGTGGTGTGGAAAGTCGTGAAGGTGAAGAGGGTAAACGCCCGCAGTTAAGTGACTTGCGTGAGTCGGGAGCCATTGAGCAGGATGCCGATATGGTATGTTTTATTCACCGTCCTGAATATTATAAGATTTATACCTCACAAGATGGAACCGATTTACGTGGTATGGCAGAAATTATTATTGCCAAGCATCGTAATGGTGCGGTAGGTGATGTGCGTTTGCGTTTTATCGGTCAGTACACCCGTTTCCAGAATCCGGAAGATGATATGGTGATTCCGCATCCGGCAGAAGGTGGTGGAGCAACCTTTGGTTCTAAAATGAATGCAGTAAGTGATGGCGGTGTGCCGCCTCCGGCTGAGTTTGCCCCTCAAACAGACAATCCGTTTGGTGGGGTGGGATCGGATGGACCGTTGCCATTCTAAATTAATGGTAAAATTACATAAGCATTTTAATATTGCAGCCGGAATTACTTTTTATCATGTAGTTTCGGCTGTTTTCATTATTTTCTTGATGGATAATTCCCTGTCATCCAAAAAAACTTTGTAATTTTGCGGGTCACTTTTGGAAACAATAAAAAATTAATGATATGAATATCTCTTATAATTGGTTGAAGGAGTATGTCGATTTCGATTTGACACCGGAAGAAGTTGCCGCTGCATTAACTTCTATTGGCTTGGAAACAGGAAGTGTAGAAGAAGTGCAAACGATTAAAGGAGGACTGGAAGGTCTCGTAATCGGTGAAGTGTTGACATGCATTCCTCATCCGAATTCAGACCACATGCACGTGACTACTGTGAATCTGGGACAGGGAGAACCTGTGCAGATTGTATGCGGTGCACCGAATGTGGCTGCCGGTCAGAAAGTGGTAATTGCCACTTTGGGTGCAAAACTCTATGACGGAGATGAATGTTTTACGATCAAAAAGTCAAAACTCCGTGGTGTTGAGTCCAATGGTATGATTTGCGCTGAAGATGAAATCGGTATTGGTACGGATCATGCAGGGATCATCGTTTTGCCGGCTGATGCTGTTCCGGGAACTCTTGCCAAAGATTATTATAATATCAAGAGCGACTATGTGCTGGAAGTGGATATCACTCCGAATCGTGCCGATGCTTGTTCTCACTATGGGGTAGCCCGTGATTTGTATGCTTATCTGGTGCAAAATAACAAACCGACTTCCCTGAAGAAACCGTCTGTAGATGCTTTTGCCATTGAAAATCATGATCTGGATATCAATGTTACAGTTGAAAACAGTGAAGCTTGTCCCCGCTATGCCGGTGTAACGGTGAAAGGCGTAACAGTAAAAGAAAGTCCGGAATGGTTGCAGAATAAACTCCGTATCATCGGACTGCGTCCTATCAACAATGTAGTGGATATCACAAATTACATTGTTCATGCATTCGGCCAGCCATTGCACTGCTTTGATGCAGATCAAATTAAAGGTGGCGAAGTAGTGGTGAAGACAATGCCTGAAGGTACTCCGTTCGTCACATTGGATGGCGTGGAACGTAAATTATCTGATCGTGACCTGATGATTTGTGACACGGAAAAACCGATGTGTATTGCCGGTGTATTCGGTGGTCTGGATTCCGGTTCTACGGAAACGACCAAAGATGTTTTCATTGAAAGCGCTTATTTCCATCCGACATGGGTTCGTAAGACAGCTCGTCGTCATGGACTGAATACAGATGCTTCTTTCCGCTTTGAAAGAGGCATTGACCCCAATATCACTATTTACTGTTTGAAATTGGCCGCCATGATGGTGAAAGAACTGGCCGGCGGTACTATTTCTTCTGAAGTAAAGGATGTTTGTGCTGCTCCTGCTCAGGATTTCATCGTAGAGTTATCTTATGAGAAGGTGCACTCGTTGGTAGGTAAAGTGATTCCGGTGGAGACAATCAAGAGCATTGTTACCAGTCTGGAGATGAAAATAACCAATGAGACGGCAGAAGGCTTGACTTTGGCGGTTCCCCCTTATCGTGTAGACGTGCAACGCGATTGTGATGTTATTGAAGATATCCTCCGTATTTATGGATATAATAATGTAGAAATACCGTCTACGCTGAAGTCTAGCTTGACTACGAAGGGCGAACATGATAAGTCTAACAAATTGCAGAACCTGGTAGCTGAACAGTTGGTAGGTTGTGGTTTCAATGAGATTTTGAATAACTCTCTGACACGTGCCGGCTATTATGACGGTATGGAAACTTATCCTTCTAAAAACCTGGTGATGCTACTGAATCCGTTGAGTACAGACCTGAATGCCATGCGTCAGACTTTGTTGTTCGGTGGATTGGAAAGTATCTCTCACAATGCTAACCGTAAGAATGCCGACCTGAAATTCTTCGAATTCGGAAATTGCTATTATTTCGATGAAGAAAAGAAGAACCCCGAAAAGTCACTGGCTGCTTATACAGAGAATTATCATCTCGGATTGTGGGTAACGGGCAAAAAAGTATCCAATTCATGGGCGCATGCTGATGAAGAAAGCTCTGTATATGAGTTGAAGGCTTACGTGGAGAATATTTTCCTGCGTTTAGGGCTGAATATGAGAAATCTGGTTGTAGGTAACCTGACGGATGATATTTATGCTGCTGCCTTGTCTGTACAGACTAAGGGCGGAAAGCGTCTTGCTACATTCGGCATCGTAACGAAGAAGATTCTGAAAGCTTTCGACATTGACAATGAAGTATATTACGCTGACCTGAACTGGAAAGAGCTGATGAAAGCCATCCGTTCTGTAAAGATCAGCTATGCGGAAATTTCTAAATTCCCGGCTGTGAAGCGTGACCTTGCCTTGTTGATTGATAAGAAGGTGCAGTTTGCCGAAATAGAGAAGATCGCTTATGAGACAGAGAAGAAATTGCTGAAAGATGTATCTCTCTTCGATGTTTATGAAGGTAAGAATCTGGAAGCCGGCAAAAAATCGTATGCAGTCAGCTTCCTGTTGCAGGATGAAACACAGACACTGAACGATAAGATGATCGATAAGATCATGTCGAAACTCGTGAAGAATCTGGAAGATAAGTTGGATGCAAAGCTTCGCTAATTGATAATTAAATAACTAATAATTAAACATTAAAATATAATTCCAATGGGAAGAGCATTTGAATATAGAAAAGCTGCCAAATTGAAAAGATGGGGTCATATGGCAAAGACCTTTACAAGACTGGGTAAACAAATTGCTATTGCAGTAAAGGCTGGTGGTCCGGAACCGGAAAATAATCCGACTTTGCGTTCGGTTATCGCTACTTGTAAGCGTGAGAATATGCCGAAGGATAACATTGACCGTGCTATCAAGAATGCAATGGGTAAGGACCAGAGCGATTACAAAGGAATGACTTATGAAGGATACGGTCCTCACGGTATTGCTGTATTCGTAGATACGTTGACCGACAATACTACCCGTACAGTTGCCGATGTACGTTCCGTATTCAATAAGTTTGGCGGAAACTTGGGTACTATGGGATCATTAGCTTTCCTGTTCGACCATAAGTGTATGTTTACTTTCAAGAAGAAAGACGGCATAGATATGGAAGAACTCATTCTTGACCTGATTGACTACGATGTAGATGATGAGTTCGAAGAGGATGAAGAAGAAGGAACAATCACTATCTATGGCGATCCGAAGAGCTATGCAGCTATCCAGAAACATCTGGAAGAATGTGGTTTTGAGGATGTCGGTGGTGAATTTACTTATATTCCGAACGATACGAAAGAGGTGACTCCCGAGCAACGTGAAACTTTGGACAAGATGATAGAACGTCTCGAAGAGTTTGATGATGTGCAAACAGTTTATACCAACATGAAGCCGGAGGGTAGTGAAGAGTAATGAAGTATACTTATAAAACTCAAGGTACATGTAGTTCTCACATTGAATTGGAAATAGAAAATAATATAATAACGGATATTGCGTTTTGGGGAGGTTGTAACGGAAATTTGCAAGGTCTTTCCCGTCTGGTGAAAGGAATGTCAGTAAATGATGTGATTTCCCGTCTGGAAGGGGTACGTTGCGGAAGGCGTTCGACTTCTTGTCCGGATCAGTTGTGTCGGGCACTTCATGAAATGGGATTCTAACTAAATCCCTGTACTTTTAAAAATATAGGTTGGCCCTCGGTGTTGTACAATGCCGGGGGCTTCTTTTTTGAACTGAAAGTGTGGCTCGCTTGTTATTATTTCGTAATTTTACGCCATTAAAAGAACGAACGATGAAAAATATTCTGAAAGACTTGAAACGTAGGGACCACAAGCGTTATTTGGGTGGTCTGGACGTTTTTAAATATATTGGTCCCGGGTTGCTTGTTACAGTTGGTTTTATTGATCCGGGAAACTGGGCTTCCAACTTTGCAGCGGGTTCCGAATTTGGGTATTCCCTGCTTTGGGTGGTAACTTTGTCAACGATCATGTTGATTGTATTACAGCATAATGTGGCTCACTTGGGTATTGTTACAGGTTTGTGTTTATCAGAAGCAGCCACAAAATATACGCCAAAGTGGGTCTCACGTCCTATTTTGGGCACTGCGGTGTTGGCATCCATATCGACTTCCCTTGCCGAAATATTGGGAGGTGCAATTGCCTTGGAAATGCTTTTTGATATCCCTATTATATGGGGAGCTATATTGACAACCGTCTTTGTCGTCATCATGCTTTTTACGAATTCGTATAAGAAGATAGAGCGTTCCATCATTGCCTTTGTTTCCGTTATCGGATTATCCTTTATTTATGAGCTGTTCCTGGTGAAGATTGACTGGCCGATGGCTGTGGAAGGATGGGTGACACCTGCTTTTCCGAAAGGGAGCATGCTGATTATTATGAGCGTGTTGGGAGCAGTGGTGATGCCGCATAACTTATTCCTGCATTCGGAGGTGATTCAGAGCCATGAATATAATAAGCAAGATGACAGTTCTATTCGTAAGGTTTTGAAGTATGAGTTGTTTGATACGCTCTTCTCTATGATTGTGGGATGGGCTATCAATAGTGCTATGATATTGCTGGCTGCTGCTACTTTCTTTAAGAGTGGTATTCAGGTTGAAGAACTGCAACAGGCGAAGTCTTTGCTGGAGCCTTTGCTTGGAAACAGTGCCGCGGTTGTCTTTGCTCTGGCTTTGCTGATGGCGGGTATTTCATCTACCATTACAAGTGGTATGGCGGCGGGTTCTATCTTTGCCGGTATCTTCGGAGAATCCTATCACATCAAGGATAGTCACTCGCAGGTGGGTGTGCTCCTTTCATTGGGTATCGCCTTGTTGCTGATATTCTTCATCGGCGATCCTTTTAAAGGACTGTTGATTTCGCAAATGGTGCTGAGTATACAGTTGCCTTTTACCGTTTTCTTGCAAGTCGGGTTAACATCTTCGCGTAAGGTAATGGGGCAGTATGTCAATAGTAAATGGAGCAGTTTCGTACTTTACGCTATTGCGGGTATCGTGACCGTATTGAATATTATGTTGTTAATATCCGAATTGTCATAAAGCGGATACATTTGAACAACCGGGCCTCTGATATATAATAAGATATAAACTAAATAAACGATCATATGAAAATTATTACATATAATGTAAACGGGCTGCGTGCAGCTGTTAGTAAAGGTTTGCCGGAATGGCTGGAACAGGAACAAGCCGATGTTGTGTGCATTCAGGAAACTAAATTGCAGCCGGATCAATATCCGGAAGAAGCATTGAGTGCATTGGGGTATAAGCATTATCTCTATTCTGCGCAGAAGAAGGGGTATAGCGGAGTAGCCATCTTGACTAAAAAAGAGCCGGACCATGTGGAATATGGCATGGGGATAGAAGAATATGATAATGAAGGCCGTTTTATCCGTGCCGATTTTGGCGATATATCTGTCGTAAGTGTTTATCATCCTTCAGGAACGAGTGGTGACGAACGCCAGGCATTTAAGATGGTGTGGTTGGAGAAGTTCCAGGAGTACGTGACGGAGCTGCGAAAATCACGTCCGAAACTTATACTTTGCGGAGATTATAATATCTGCCATGAACCGATAGACATTCATGATCCTATTCGTAACGCTACTAATAGTGGTTTCTTGCCCGAAGAACGGGAATGGATGACGCGTTTTCTGAATACCGGTTTTATCGATACTTTCCGTTTGTTGCATCCCGAACAGCAGGAATATACGTGGTGGAGTTATCGTTTCAACTCCCGCGCAAAGAATAAAGGATGGCGTATTGATTATTGTATGGTGACCGAACCTGTTCGCCCGTTACTGAAAGAGGCGCGTATTCTGAATGATGCTGTACATTCTGATCATTGTCCCATGTTGTTGGATATAGAAGGCTAAAAAAGGGATAGGGTAATGTTTGAAGAAAGAATAGAGAAAGCGGTAGAGTTTTTTAAGAGTGGTTATAATTGCTCCCAGTCTGTGGTGCTTGCTTTTGCCGACATGTATGGATTTACGCAAGAACAGGCAGCGCGTATGGCAGCTTCCTTCGGTGGAGGTATCGGTCGTATGCGTCAGACTTGTGGCGCTGCATGCGGTATGTTTCTGCTTGCCGGACTGGAAACCGGAGCGACTGATCCCAAAGACCGTGAAGGAAAAGGGGCCAATTATGCAGTAGTACAGGAATTGGCTGCCGAGTTTAAGAAACGGAACGGCTCTACAATTTGTGCTGAATTATTGGGGTTGAAGAAGCCGGAAGGAGTGTCTACTCCCGAAGAACGCACAGACCAATATTATGCTAAACGTCCGTGTGTCAGGATGGTGGAAGAAGCTGCCCGCATTTGGGCGGAATATCTTGAAAACAGACCGTCTATTTAATGTAAACAAACCATCAGTTTCGCTTGAATGAATCATTCTTTTTGGTCTGACCTGCTGAAAAAATGCTCTTTTTATGACATATAACATAAAAAAACAGAGAATAATGTGTTATATAACATAAATATAACTATCTTTGCCGCTGAAATAAAATCTGAACCTCACCAATGAGAGAATTTAGATTAAAGCATGTATAACTAAAAACAAAAGGAAAATGTTAAAAGAAAAAGCTGGTGAAACTGCAGGAAAAATTTGGAGTGCTCTGAATGAGACTGAAGGTTTAACTGCTAAACAAATCAAGAAAGCAACTAAGTTGGTAGACAAAGATTTGTTCTTGGGCCTTGGCTGGTTGTTGAGAGAAGACAAGATCTCTACTCAGGAAGTAGAAGGCGAACTGTTTGTTACGTTGGTTTAAGAGAGAGATTGACATTTATCTTATAAAAAGAAGCGTTGATACATTTATATGTTATCAACGCTTCTTTTTATGTTCCAGTCCATTGACAAGGGATGTTTAAGGAGCCAGTCTTTCCTGTTTCCAGCTACCATCTTCCTGGAGTATATATTGAATGCGGTCGTGCAGGCGGCTTTCCCGCCCCTGCCAGAATTCAAAGCGGGTAGGAGTTACGGCAAAACCACCCCAGTTGTCGGGACGTCGGATTTCATGTCCCGCCAGCTTGAAGACCTCTTTTACGAAAGCCCGCATAATCTCCATACGACTACTAATCACCCGGCTTTGCGGAGAAATTCTTGCACCTATCTTACTTTTATAGGGTCTGCTGGAAAAGTAAGTATCCGACACTTGGTCGAGGCATTTTTCGGCTTTACCTTCAATGTGTACCTGTCTTTCCAATTTGTGCCATACAAAAGAGAGGGAAATATATGGATTATCAGCCAATTGTTTTCCTTTTCGGCTTTCATAATTAGTAAAGAATATAAATTTGTTGTTTTCCACTCCTTTCAGCAAGACGGTGCGTGTAGAGGGATGTCCATAGGCCGAAACAGTTGCTACTATCATGGCGGTGGGCTCGTCCGCATTGTGGGCAATAGCATCATTCAACCATCCTTCGAATTGCTCAAAAGGATTGTCATTGATGGTGCATTGTGTCAATTTGCCTCTGGTATACTCTTTTCTGATCTCAGATATTTTAGTTTCCATATTTTCTACTTTGCTGTTGTATTTGGGGGATGCAAGAGTGATCTTTATTATTTCTGTGTCGGATAAAGCGGGTTACCGGATTCATCTACTTCGGTCCAGTCTTTGATACTGACATTAGGGAACGATACGGAATTTCCGTCTATAATGGCACTGAAGACGTACGAAAATCCTCCTGCCAGTTTGCCCGGAATGGGAATGCCTACGGTATAGGTACGTGGAGTCGTTTCTCCGTCTGCCAATATCTGTAGTGTCAAAGACATAGGATTGGTGGCTTTTGTCGGTAGAACGATGGCCTGCGTGAGAAAACCGTTTTTCCCCATAGTGAGCGGAGTAGTATCATAGGTGTAGGTGGATTCAATAATTCCAGTCTGTATATCGAGAGTGGCACCTGGTGTGGGTGGAAGTATACTTGCTGAAATCAGACTGTCCAGTTTTACACCGTCGCCGGCTGATAAGTCTACTACAACCTGAGTGGCTACATGCTGGAATACAATGGGCATGTGGATTTGTGAAGTTGTGACGTCTTGATCCAGATTTTCCCACCATAGATAGTCAATGCCATTCTTTAACGGAGCGGATATTCCATCTATCAGGTCTGGAGGATAAACGGATGAGTTTTCAGAAAACGCATACATATTATATGATCCGTTACTCAAATACATTTTGTAGCCTTTCAATCCGGTCAATACACCTGCGGAAGCGGTTGAATATAAACCTTCGGCAAAAGGGTCATCGAAATTCCTGTCTGTAGTTTCAAAGGCATAAATCTGACTTACCAGACCTTTAGGCATGGGCGACATGGATCTGGTTACTTTACGACTTTCGAGTGAAGCGGAAAAGGTGATGAGCGCATCTTCTTTCTCCGAAGGCTGACTGTTGTCGGATTCATTGTTTTCGGGCGATGAGCCATAAATGATTATCTCATTCTTGGAGCATCCGGCCAATAATAGGAGGGAACACGCAAAAATAATAAATTTTTTCATTTCAGTTATGCAGTTTAGGTTATTATGCATACATAACAGTGGAATGATAGAATAGTTTTAGGATATATAGACATTTACGACCTCGGATATTGAATAAATCACTTTCAAAACCTCATATTTTTCATTATCTTTGCGCCCGCAAAAGGAGGCGAGCCCGTTGCGAGATATTACCATTTTGTTTTGCGACTGTACTACGAGTTATTCAGCCTCATTTTGTAATATACTTATTTATAGATAGATAATTGTAGAAAATGAAGAATATACGTAACTTTTGCATTATTGCCCACATTGATCATGGTAAGTCTACTTTAGCTGACCGTCTGCTTGAATTTACCAACACCATACAGGTGACCGGAGGACAGATGTTGGATGATATGGATCTGGAAAAAGAGAGAGGTATCACCATTAAGAGCCATGCTATTCAGATGGAGTATACGTACAAAGGCGAAAAGTATGTTCTGAATCTGATTGATACTCCGGGACACGTAGACTTTTCGTATGAGGTTTCCCGTTCTATTGCTGCTTGTGAAGGTGCATTACTGATTGTAGATGCTTCGCAAGGTGTACAGGCGCAAACGATCTCCAATCTTTATATGGCAATTGAGCATGATCTGGAAATTATTCCGGTCATCAATAAGTGTGATATGGCGAGTGCCATGCCCGAAGAGGTGGAGGATGAAATCGTAGAGTTGCTTGGCTGCAAACGTAGTGAAATCATCCGTGCTTCCGGTAAGACTGGTATGGGCGTAGAAGAGATTCTGAGTGCGGTTATTGAGCGTATTCCCCATCCTAAAGGGGACGAGGAAGCACCGTTGCAGGCTTTGATCTTCGACTCCGTATTCAACTCTTTCCGTGGTATCATCGCTTACTTCAAAATTGTGAACGGGGTGATCCGTAAGGGAGATAAGGTGAAATTCTTCAATACCGGTAAAGAATATGATGCCGATGAAGTCGGTGTACTTAAGATGGAGATGGTGGCGCGTCAGGAACTGCGTACAGGTGATGTGGGATACATTATTTCCGGCATCAAAACTTCTAAAGAGGTAAAAGTGGGAGATACGATTACTCACATTGCCCGTCCGTGTAAAGAAGCTATCGCAGGTTTCGAGGAAGTGAAGCCGATGGTTTTTGCCGGTGTATATCCCATTGAAGCGGAAGACTTTGAAGACTTGCGTTCCTCTTTGGAAAAGCTGCAATTGAACGATGCATCATTGACTTTCCAGCCTGAATCTTCATTGGCGCTGGGCTTTGGATTCCGTTGCGGATTCCTGGGACTGTTGCACATGGAGATTGTGCAAGAACGCCTTGATCGTGAATTTGACATGAACGTGATAACTACTGTGCCGAACGTTTCTTATAATATATACGACAAACAAGGTCATATGACAGAGGTGCATAACCCCGGAAGTATGCCCGATCCTACTTTGATAGACCGCATTGAAGAGCCTTATATTCGTGCTTCCGTTATTACAACTACCGATTATATCGGTCCCATCATGACTTTGTGTTTGGGCAAACGCGGTGAACTGGTAAAGCAGGAATATATTTCGGGTAATCGTGTGGAAATCTATTATGATATGCCTTTGGGAGAAATTGTTATCGACTTTTATGATAAACTGAAAAGTATCTCGAAAGGATATGCCTCTTTTGATTATCACGCCAGTGGTTTCCGTCCATCCAAGTTAATAAAACTGGATATTTTGCTGAACGGCGAACCGGTGGACGCTCTTTCAACACTGACACATTTCGACAATGCGTATGATTTGGGACACCGCATGTGCGAGAAGCTGAAAGACCTGATTCCAAGACAGCAGTTTGATATTGCTATCCAAGCGGCTATCGGAGCTAAAATCATTTCTCGTGAGACGATTAAGGCGGTACGCAAAGACGTTACGGCAAAGTGTTACGGTGGTGACGTCAGTCGTAAGAGAAAGTTGCTGGAGAAGCAGAAAAAAGGAAAGAAACGTATGAAGCAGATTGGTAATGTTGAAGTGCCGCAGAAAGCGTTCCTTGCGGTGTTGAAATTAGATTAATATAAAAAAGCATAAAAGCTGATTCATATTAGTCCGGGGATTGTTCTCTTTCTGTAGGACTGTCTTGACAATCCCCTTTGTTTTGAAAATTCTAACTAATAATAAATGAGAAAAGTTCTATCGTTTTCGGCCTTCCTGGTGGTAGGTCTCTTTATAGCGCAATATCTGCCTGCATGGTCAGGAAGTGATTATGGTACGGTGAAAACTGTATCTAATGTGTTACTGTATATTTGTCTGGGATTCATTATGATTAATGTGGGACGTGAGTTTGAGGTGGACAAGTCCCGATGGCAAACGTACGCGAAAGATTATTTCGTTGCTATGGCTACGGCCGCCATGCCTTGGTTTCTGATTGCTATTTACTATATTTTTGTTTTACTTCCGCCGGAATACTGGAATAGTTGGGAGGCATGGAAAGAAAACTTGTTACTGAGTCGTTTTGCGGCTCCTACTTCCGCAGGTATATTATTCACAATGTTGGCTGCTATCGGACTAAAGTCCAGCTGGATCTACAAGAAGATTCAGGTGCTGGCCATCTTTGATGATTTGGATACCATCCTCTTAATGATTCCTTTGCAAATAATGATGATCGGACCTCGCTGGCAGTTGCTGGTAATTATCCTTATCGTCTTTTTGTTGCTTTCCTTCGGTTGGAAGAAATTGAGTAAATACAATATGCGGCAGGATTGGAAAGCCATTCTGTTTTATTCCGTTCTGGTGTTTGCCGCCACTCAATCGCTTTATCTTATTACAAAGAACTTATATGGAGAAGATGCCAGCATTCATATTGAGGTGTTGCTTCCGGCATTCGTTCTGGGTATGGTTATGAAACATAAGGATATTGATACAGTCTGGGAGCGTAAAGCTTCAACCGGAATTTCATTTATCTTCATGTTCCTGGTTGGTATGAGTATGCCTCCGCTTCAGGGAATCAGTCTCCCTGGCAATACGGGGGTGGCCTCTATAACCGGTTCTCAGGAAATGATGCCTTGGGCATTGATTATTGTACATGTGGTTATTGTATCGTTACTTTCCAATGTAGGTAAGTTGTTTCCGGTATTCTTCTACCGCGACCGTAAATTGAGCGAACGTCTGGCACTTTCCATTGGTATGTTTACTCGTGGTGAGGTAGGGGCAGGAGTTATTTTCATTGCGTTGGGTTACAACTTGGGTGGTCCGGCATTAGTAATTTCTGTACTTACTATTGTGCTAAATTTAATATTAACAGGTATATTTGTGCTTTGGGTTAAAAAATTAGCGTTAATGAGCTATTAGGAATAGCTCGTTAACGGTGTCGGGATATCCCTTTGGAAATCTAATACTTAAATCGAACATATGATTATTCTACGTACTGTGAAAAACTTTTCGGCACTGAATGTGGCAGCGAGTATTTTATTATTCCTGACTGCTATTCTGGCAGCTATTGTTGCCAATTCTTCATTAGCTCCTGTGTATCAGAGTTTCCTGTCGCAGGAGTTGCATTTGCGTATAGGTGATTTTAACTTGCTTTCGCATGGCGGTCATAATCTGACGATGATTGAATTTATCAATGACTGTCTGATGACAATTTTCTTTTTAGCCGTGGGACTAGAGATAAAACGCGAGTTACTGGTAGGAGAGTTATCCTCTTTCAGGAAAGCTATTCTGCCGTTCATTGCAGCATGTGGAGGAATGATATTTCCGGTTCTGGTTTATTCTTTTCTGGTAACTCCCGGTACTCCTGAAACGCAAGGCATGGCTATTCCTATGGCTACGGACATTGCCTTCTCATTGGGAGTGCTTAGTCTGCTGGGCAAGCGCGTACCGTTGAGTCTGAAGATTTTCCTGACTGCTTTTGCTGTGGTAGATGATATTGGTGGTATTCTGGTGATTGCCATTTTTTATAGCTCCGAGGTTGCTTACGGTTATTTGATTGTAGCTGCCATACTTTATGCATTCTTATATTATATGGGAAAGTTTGGTATGACACAGAAGATCTTCTTTCTTTTCTTTGGCATTATTATCTGGTATTTATTCCTGCAATCCGGCATCCACAGTACAATATCCGGTGTGATACTTGCATTTGTGATCCCCGCCCGTCCACGGCTGGATGCGGGTAAATATATCCGGCGTATCCGGGCTATTGTCAGCTCTTTCCCGGTGGTACAATCTGATAACATTGTATTGACAAACGAACAGATTGCCACATTGAAGCAAGTGGAGCGGGCTTCGGATCGTGTGATAAGTCCTTTACAATCTTTGGAGGATAACTTGCATGGAGCCGTGAATTTTGTCATTCTTCCTTTATTTGCTTTTGCCAATGCAGGAGTCGTTTTTAGCGGTGGCGGAGAAGTTATAGGAAATGTAGGTCTTGCTGTTGGCTTAGGTCTTCTTTTGGGTAAGTTTTTGGGAATTTATCTCTTCACCTGGCTGACTATTAAAAGCGGGCTTGCCCGTATGCCCGAAGGTATGAACTGGAAAAATATTGCAGGCGTGTCATTGCTGGGTGGCGTTGGATTTACGGTGTCATTGTTCATAGCCAACCTTTCTTTCTCCGGTGCTTATCCGGAACTGCTGAACCAAGCTAAATTCGGTGTGTTGTGTGGTACTATTATTGCCGGAATACTGGGATATGTGGTACTGAACCAGGTATTGCCAAAGAAAAAGAAAGCATAAATAAGATATTTCTTCTCTTTTTCTATATATAATAAGGTGTATTGACTATCTACTAATAATATTAGTTAAACTACTTCTTTTATTAGTTGAATAACTAATATTATTAGTTGTTTGTTTAAAACTAATTCCTATCTTTGCGTTGTTCACCCAAATAAACTTGAAAATATTATGAAACGATTGACTGCCAAAGAAGAGGAAATCATGCAAATGTTCTGGGAACATGGTCCGATGTTTGTTCGTGAATTGCTGGCTTTTTATGAAGAGCCGAAACCTCATTATAATACCGTATCTACCTTAGTTAGAGGATTAGAGGAAAAAGGCTTTGTGAAATACAAGGCCTATGGTAACACGTATCAGTACTATGCGGCTGTTTCCGATAAAGAATATAAGCGTTCTGCACTGAATGACGTAGTAGCCCAATACTATAATAACTCTTATACCAATGTTGTATCTACATTTATTGAAGAAGAAGGTATGTCGGTAGACGAGTTAAAAGCGTTGATAGCAGAGATCGAAAGTAAAAAGTCGAACAGATAGAAATAGAGTTATACCCGGCAAATAAATAGATCATGGGAACTATATTGTTTTATATATTTGAGTCTACCTTATGCCTGACAATCCTGTACTTTCTGTTCAGATTGTTTTTCAGGAAAGATACGCTGTTCCGTACGAACCGCTTTTTGTTGCTGGCGGGAACGATGGCATGTACGTTACTTCCATTGCTGCAAATAGATGTTCCTCAATATACAACTTTGCAGTTGCCAATAACTACTGTAAGACATTTATTGACTGAGAAGGAAGTAAATGTTCAAAGAGAAAGAGGAACGGGTGAAAAATATTTGTCTGAAGAAGCAAGTCTTTTGATGGCAGAGAAAGGGGAGGGGATAGAGGGAGATCGTGCGAATGTGATTCATACTATTCCTGTGGTCTGGCTGTTGGGCGGTTGTTATTTTATCGGGGCTTTGATAGTGCTTGCTTTCCTCTTGCTTTCTACCATCCGTATGCGCCGGCTTATCCGGAGCTATCCTGCCTGTAATTACGGGAAATATAAGCTGGTCATCTGTCCGGAGAAGATGGTCTCTTTCAGTTGGGGGCATACAATTGTCCTGTCACAGGAGGATTACGAACGGAATCCCGGAGAAATCCTGTTGCATGAGCAAATGCACCTGCAACATAGGCATACATTGGATTTACTTTGGATGGAATGTATCGTTATATTCCATTGGTTCAATCCTGCCGCATGGCTCCTGATGCGTGAACTTCGTGAAGTGCATGAATATGAAGCCGATAATGGCGTTATTAATAGTGGCATCGATGCAACAGAATATCAACTCTTGCTGGTAAAAAAGTCCGTGGGCACAAGGCTCTACTCTATGGCTTGCGGGTTCAATCACAGCAAACTTAAAAATCGTATCACAATGATGTTAAAAAGAAGAACAAACAATTGGGCACACTTGAAGCTGTTGCTTTTTGTGCCCGTAGCTACCGGAGCGCTTTATGCTTTTGCGCAACCGGAAGTGAAGAAAACAATGGAGCAGGCGATAAACACGCCTGTGAGTGTGAAACAAAATTCAGTTCAGGAGAGCGAATTGCAACAATTGGAGGCATTCTTCGAGCGCAAGGCAAAAGATGCTGTGGGTGGAAAGAAGGAGTATCGGATTGAGAAACCGACAGGAACTTTTTATAGTTTCTTCGTGAACATGAATAATAAGATGATGCTGAATCAGGAATTGATTAAAGAATATGATGTGGAAACCTTATCAGTCCGCCTTAAGGATATCTTGAGGAAAGAGTATCAGAAGGTTACGAATACGGATAAAAGACTGATTTCCGGTTTATTTGTAAGGTACGACCGTGGTTCGTCATCCACCGCTATCACTTCTTATCTGCGCACCATAAAAGAGGCTTATCTACAAGTTCGTGGAGAAATTTCCGGAGAATTGGGTGGAGTTTCCGAAGCTCGTTTAGATAGTTTGCTTCCTATATTCGTTTCTTTTGGAGAGCCTAAGATTTACAGTTCTAAATATAAGACAGCTTCGGATGTACTTTTACCTATAGAAGTATCTTTGTATCCGAAAGGAGGTACAAGCTCAGTGATAAAGAATCCTTCCCTTCAGGAATTGGAATTGAAGCTAAAGGATTACCAAACGATTGCCAACAGCGATGGATTATCAGTGGGACTGAAGTTTGATAAAGATGTTACTATGGGAATCGTGGAAGATGTGAAAGAAATTATTCGGACAACTTTATCCCATAAATAATGCTTTACTGAATAAAAACATATACTCGGATTATAACTTACAGCCGGCTTGTTAATGAATCAACAAGCCGGCTGTAAGTTTATAGATGTACGATAAATACTTTTATCTGATTTTAATTTCGCAATTGTCAAGGCTCTCAATAATCGCCAGAGACTCCACATGAATACCTTGCTCACGAAGTTCGTCACCTCCATGCTGAAAGGCTTTTTCTATGATGAAGCCCATGCCCTCCAGTTCGGCTCCGGCCTGTTTCACAAGTTCCATGATGCCTTTGGCTGCATTTCCGTTAGCCAGGAAATCATCGATGAAAAGTATCCGGTCACCCGGACGGAGAAAGTCTTTACTCACACATACATCATAAGAGCGTTGCTTGGTGAAAGAATAGACAGAAGTAACCAGCATGTTCTCCATAGTGCTCGGCTTTTTCTTTTTTGCGAAGACTACGGGTAATTCCAATAAATAACCTACCATAATGGCGGGAGCGATACCGCTGGCTTCTACCGTGATAATTTTGTTGATTGGGATAGAGGCAAAACGTCTGACGAACTCCACACCGATGGATTTCATCAGGATAGGGTCCATCTGGTGGTTGATGAAGTTATCTACTTTCAGTATACCTCCGGGGTAGCATCTTCCATCTTTCAGGATACGGTCTTTTAGGATTTTCATGTTTTATATATCTTAATTTGGATTGTCTATTTGTTCTGTTCGTTTTCTTCCTCCTCCGTTTCCTCTTCTTTGGGCAGCAGTCTTGCTGATATTCGCTTTTTAGGAGTCAGACTCATATTACGCAGCAGTTCGGCCTGTCTTACCACACTGCCGTTGCCATCCGAAAGTTGGTTGTAAGCCTTGTCATAATCTCTTTGCAATCCACTCAGATTGTCACCGATGCGCAGGAATGTATCTGTAAATCCGGCAATCTTTTCGTAAAGCAATGTACCTCGTTTGATAATATCCTGCACATTCTTCACTTGATTTTCCCGTTTCCAAAGATCGAGGGAAAGGCGGAGCGCACTGATCAGATTGGTAGGACTCATCAATACCACCTTTTTATTATAGGCGTATTCCCATAGACTGGTATCCGCTTTGATAGCTGTCAGGTAGGCAGCTTCGGTAGGGATAAACATCATTACAAAGTCCGGTGCTTTTGCATCATAATGCGAATAATCCTTCTGGCTGAGTTCATCCACATGCGCTCGTACCGATTGCAGATGTGCTTTCAGCCAGCGAGCCTCTTCCTCTTTGTTTTCGGCGGAATTGTAGGCGGCATAGGCAGTCAGGGATACCTTGGAGTCGATAATCATTTCCCGCTCATCCGGGTACCTGACAATAATATCCGGCTGCATTCTCTGGCCGCTTTCTTCGTTGGTCAGCATTTCACCCTGTTCGTTTTTCAGGAATTCCTGGCGGAAGTAATGTTCGCCTTCTATCAGGCCGGAAGCTTGCAGCAGTCGCTCCAGTATCATTTCCCCCCAGTTGCCCTGTATCTTGGAATCACCTTTTAGCGCACGGGTCAGGTTGTTGGCATCTTCGCTGATCCGGTTGTTCAGTTCTACCAAATCTTTGATGCGTTCTTCCAGTGAGAAACGTTGTTTCGACTCTTTGTCATATACTTGTTCTACCTTTTCCCGGAAATCTTTCAGGTTTTCCCCCAGTGGGCGGAGTAAATTGCTGAGATGCTCCGAATTCAGCTTGGTGAAGTCTTCTGTCTTGCTTTTGAAAATGCGGTTGGAGAGATTCTCAAACTCCGTGCTCATGCGTTTGTGCAAGGCTTCCGCTTCTTCAGTTTGCAATTTCAGACGTTCTTCCCATTGCTTCTGCAGCTCCGCCAGTCTCAGATTGAAAGATTTCTCCTGCTCCGCCAGGCGCTCGGCTGTGATGGTTTTCTCACGTGCAATCCGTTCTTCTACCGTACGATTCAGCAGCTCTTCCCGTTCGCGGGTGGCTTGCAGTTGTGCGGATAACGCGGCACTTTTTCGTCCGGCTATCAGATACCCTACGCCGACACCTACTATAAGACCGATAATTAGAAAAACAATATCCATGCTTATTCAGTCAATATCTCGTTGCCGTTTTCGGTAATCAGAAGCATACTTTCCCATTGTGCCGAGGGCAGTCCGTCGTCTGTGCAGACGGTCCATCCGTCGGCTTCATCAATGAAGACTTCGTAAGTTCCCATATTGATCATCGGTTCGATGGTGAATGTCATTCCCGGAACGATAAGCATACCTGTACCGCGCTTGCCGAAGTGCTCAACGTCCGGTTCTTCATGGAACTTGATTCCTACGCCGTGTCCGCACAGGTCGCGTACTACACTGTATCCGTTCTTCTCCGCATATTCCTGAATGGCTGCACCGATGTCTCCAAGCCGTGCCCACGGTTGTGCTGTCTGTACGCCTATGTCACGGCATTCCTTTGCCACCTGTACCAGACGTTGCATTTCCGGCTTCACTTCTCCAATCATATACATTCGTGACGCATCCGAGAAATATCCTTTATAAATAGTGGAAACGTCCACATTCACAATATCTCCGCTGCGCAGGAACTCTTTCGTGCTTGGGATGCCATGACATACCACGTCATTGATACTTGTACATACACTTTTGGGGAAACCTTCGTACATGAAAGGGGCAGGTATTGCATCATGATCCGTTGTAAATTCATAGACCATGTGGTCAATTTCCGCAGTGGACATTCCTTCGTGGATGTTTGCAGAAATGTAATCCAGCAGTGCGGTGTTGATTTTGGCACTTTCGCGGATACCCGCCAGTTGTTCTTCGGTGCGCAATAAGTGGCGCGACGGTAGTTTATAACCTTCCTTTTTATAGTGTTGAATCTTCGCTTCTACTTCGTCGGAATAGTTTTTAGGAGCAAACCGGACTCCTTTTATGAACTTCTTCATTGTCTTTTTCTATTAATAGTTGCTACAAAAGTACACAATAATATTCATAGTGTCCTCACTGTTGTGATTTCACTTCTCGAATTATCAATTCGCTTCACCTGTATCTGGGTCTTGATCCGCTCGCGCAGTCCTTCTACATGGCTGATGATACCCACTTTCTTGCCGCCCATCTGGTGCAGTTTCTCCAGTGTGTCCATTACTGTGTTCAGATAATCACTGCTCAGGGTTCCGAATCCTTCATCAATGAACAATGTATCTACAGACAGGCTATGCCGGCTGAGTGAAGACAAACCGAGTGCCAATGACAAAGAAACCAGGAAACTTTCTCCACCGGACAGTGTACAGGCCGGACGCGCCGCACCTCCTTGATATAAATCGCGCAACAGAATGGTGAGTGAACCTGCCTGACATTCCAACTCGTAACGTTCGGTCAGGCGTTGCAGGTAGAAGTTTGCTCCATTGAGCAATTCTTTCAGTACGAAGCTCTGAGCAATGTTTCGGAAACTCGTTCCTTTCTCGTCACCAAAGTGATGGCAAAGGCGATCCCATTTCAGATAAACCTCCCGTAATTCGTCTGCACGTTTCTTCTCATCTTTTATCCGGGCAATGTTTTTCGCATTCTCTTCCAATTGGATTTTCAGTCGTAAGAGGGTCTGACTGCCTGCTGTGATCTTTTCATCCAAAGCAGTGATAAGACTATCCAGGCTTTCGAGGGTTTCTTCTTCCTCCATTTCCGGCTTCTTACTTTGGTGTTCTTCCAGTTGTACGGTTGTAAGTCTGAAGGCTGTCTGTGCTGCCACTTCTTCTTCTCTAAGCCTCTGCTGTCCGCTACGTAGAGATTCTATTTGCTCGTTGGAGTAGGAGGAAAGAGCGATGAGGCGTGCTTCGTCCATATCCGGGTGTGTGGTATAGAATGCTGTCAGGCTGGTTTGTAGCTCATCGAGATTCTTCCGGACAGACAGGATGTTCTGTTTCAATCCGCCGACTTCAGAATTCAGCGTATTCCACGCCATTCCCAGATTCTTGATTTCCATTTTTTCCTTTGCCGGAAGATCCCTCCATTCGGGGAAAGCTGTGCAGATCAGTTCTTGTGTGGCGGATATGCTGCTCAGTTCTTTATCGATGAGGGCGATGGCAGCTTTTAATTCCGCCTGTCTGTTCTGTGCAAGTTTATAATGCTCTGCGGATTTCTGTAGGCGTTCGATAAAAGCGGTAGGGGAGGTCTGCCACTCCGTTTGCCAACCTTCCCAAAGAATCAGTGGGCTGACGCGTTCCAGCGTAGTACGAACAATATCTTTTTCACTTTCCGCCAGTGAATGTTTATTGGTGATATCGTTTTTCAGCTTCGTCAGATTCTTGTCGGCGGTGTCCAATGCATTCCGGGCGGCTTCCACTGCTTTCTGGTGATTATCCTTCAGATGTTGCAGCCGGGAAATATGGTTGGAGAGGGTTTGTACTTCATTTAGTTTGGCATTGACATTCTCCAGATTCAGTTTATTCTCCTGAAATAACTTTTCCAGTATTTCTTTGGTATTGTCGGAGATGCTTGGAATAGAACACCGACCGCATTTCTCTTCTGCTTCTGTTCGGGCAAGATCATGACCTTTTCGGGTCTTTTCTGTTGCCAGGCGGCTGTTCGCTATCATATTCTCGTAAGTTTTGACCTCTGCCCGGTTGCTGTTTAATGCTTGTTCCGCTTCCTTGTATTCTTTCTCTTTTGCTTCCAGCGACTGCCGGATAGGGGCAAGCATCGACTGAAAATCTTCGTCCTTGCTGAGCACCTCTATCTTCTGGCCGCATACCGGACACATATCTCCTATGGACAGACGGGCACGGGCTTCTTTGGCCCATTCCTCCACAGCTTCTTTTTGTTTGTCATAAAGCTCTTTGAGCTCATCGTACGCTTTCTTCTGAGTGTCGAATTCGTTTTTAAGTTTCTCGTTCCGGTTTTTGCCGGCTTGCAGATTGGTTTCCAGTGATTTCTCGTTTTCCTCTGCTGTGGCCAAAGCCGCCTTTTTATCTTCCAGTACTATCAGGGCATTTTGAGCTTTCTGCAAATTCTCTTTGATAGTCTCCAATGTGCTTTTCTTTTCTTGCAAGGCACTCCGGTTCATGGAATCAAGCTGTGCGTTCAGTTGGTTTATTTCCTGTTGCTTGATCTGATTCTCTTTGCTTTTCAGATTGAAGTCATTCTCCTTATTTGTGCGTTCTTGCTCTTGGGCAGGTTGCTGCCGGACCAATTCCACTATCTGTTTTTCGTAAATGGAGATACGGGAATGTGAGGAGAGCACGGCATTCAAATCGGTGACGATAGACTGGCTCTGCTCGAACATGGGCAGGAACGGTGCATGGGTTTGCAGATATTCTTCGGCAAGAATTAGTTTTGCCTGTTGCTCTTTCATATTCTCCTTCAGCCAAACGCAGCCACTGCTGAGGCGGATGAAATTCTGCTTCAAGCTTTCGGTTTGTTTGGCATTGATTTCTTGTTGCCACTGCTGTTGTTTGAAAGAGGAGAGCCAATTGCGGGCATCCGCAGTGTGATTCCAATCCTTTATCAGTAGTTCTTTCTGCCGGAAGTCATCCGATTGTAACTGTTCTTTCTTCACTTCCCAGATTCTCTGTTGACTTTCTTGAGTAAGGGTGAGTTCAGTATTTCTTTTCAGCCAGTCACGTTTCAGTGCTGCTATGTTCTTTTGCCCGGTATTTCCGTTGATCTCGGTACTTAACGCAGCCATTGTTTCGTTAATTCCGGCCATTTCTTCTTCAGTCAGCACATGGATTCCTTCCAGTTTCCGGTTCTGATTCTCATAGTCTACACGTTTTTCTTTCGTTATGGCATAAATTCCTGCACCTATTTCAGAATAAATTCCGGTACCTGTCAGTTTCTCCAGAATGTCCGATTTCTCACTTTCTTTGCTCTGAAGAAACTTAGTGAAATCTCCTTGAGCCAATAGGGTGGTGCGGCAGAATTGCTCGAAGTTCAACCCTACGGCTTCTTGTATTTCCGCTTTGATTTCGTTTCTCTTGGTGAGCTGGAGGTTGGTTTTGCAATTCTCCAACGTCCATTTAGTGTCCTGAATGGCACCGGATGCTTTCCGATGTGCGCGGGCTACGTACCATTTGGCGATGTAAGGTATTTCGTTTGATCCGATAAATTCCAGTTCAGTCCAAGCTTCACTGGTATTTCGTCGCATCAGTTGGCGGCTGTCGTTTATAGCCACATCTTCCTTTTTAGAAGAAAACGTTTGCCCTACATCCCGGTACTTTTCATTTGCTGTGCGTTCCATGCGGGGCGTTTCATTATAGAGTGCCAGGCAAATGGCATCGAGTAATGTTGTTTTGCCGGCGCCTGTTTCACCACAGATCAGGAACAGGGATTCTTCACTTAAGGGGCCGTTCTCAAAATCAATGACGGCATCTTCTATCGAGGCCAAATTCTTTATAGTCAGTTTTTGAAGTTTCATAGTTCACCACAGATTACACGGATTAGCGCAGATTATTCTTTTCTCTCACTTTTTGTACGACACTGCTCATCAGTTCACAGAGTTCCTCGTCCATCTCTTCTCCTTCTGTCTCCTGATAATAAAGTCTGGCTATTTCCAGCGGAGACATTTCCTGCATTTCCTGAATGGAGATGTGCCGGGCTATGTAGTCTGAAGTTTGTTTTTCACGGTTGGGCTTGATATAGCAGTATTTACAGCTTTTTCCTCTTACGGCATTCGATGCCCGTTCATTGCAGTCGGGTGCCAGATAATCTTTTATCAGAATATTCAGGCGGATATAAGCCGGTTTATCGTCCGGATATTCTTCCAGTAATTTTATGGCTTCCTCAAAGACTACCGGTTCCTTGGGGAGGGTGACGAGTGGTATTGGATTTTCTATTTCTATTGTCCTTATCTGTGGCTCTTCCCGTCCTTTCATTTCGACGATAGATACGGAGTGCGGATAAACTTCGTCGAAACTGACGGGTAGGGGGGTACCGCAATAGCGTGCATGCCATCCGTTTCCTTTGATGTTCTGCGGACAATGAATGTGTCCGAGTGCCAGATAATCGTATCCTTCGCCCATGGAACTGATGGGGACGTATTCTATTCCACCCACGGTTTCGTCATGCCCCGTCCGGTCGCTGCCTTCTATGGAGAGGTGTGCCATTAATACAACGGGCAATCCTCCCGTGTTCATTTTTCCTACTTCGTCCAGCAATGCCTGGAAGAAGCGTGCTTGCCGTTCTTCGCGTGGCGTTTCAGTGTCCAGCATCGGGAAATTCTGTGGATAGACGTGGGGGACGGCAATGATATATCCTTTCAGTATTGTTTCTTTGTCTCTTACTTCTACGATATGTTTTTCCAGATTCACCTCTTCCCGGGTGCGTTCGATGTTTCCCACGACTTTCACACCAAAATGGTTCCATAGACTGCTGTCTATTTCCAGTTTAGAACTGCTGTCGTGGTTTCCGGCAGTTACCACAATCGTCATTCCGGGACATGCCCTGTGAATTTCGAGCATACCATCCGTGTACATCTTTTGTGTGGCTGCCGATGGGGTGGAGTAGTGATAGATGTCTCCGCTCACTACCATTGCATCCGGCATTTCTTCTGCTACGATGCGGGTTAGTTGTTGCAAAAATGCTTGTTGCTCGTGGCTACGGTCATAGTTATATAATGTATGTCCCAGGTGCCAGTCGCTGGTATGAAGTATTTTCATTGATTTTATTGTTTTATGCTTTCAAAAGTACGCAGAATATGGAAGATACGCAATCCTCTTTAAAAATCTCTTTTCCAAAAACTGGGAATTCTCTGATTTTTAATTAGTTTTGCAGTCTAATTTCTCTATGATGTAGACCTTTTGTTCCTTGTGTGGTAAAGAATGGGTACACTTGTAGACTAAACTGTAATTTAGATGAAATATTTGCAAATAATAATCAGAGTGTTTATTATATTAGTTGTTTTTCTTTTAAATGCTGTTAATGTATTTGGCGAAATCTCTTCAGCATTTAAACCGGGAAGTGAAGATAGAATATTGATTCTCAACGCATACAGTGGATCTTCTCGGTGGAGTAACGACTTCATTATCCCTATTTATAATTCTTATCAGCATAAAAACTCTCCTTATGTAGTGGATGTGGAGCACATGGGCAGTCAATTTATGCATTTACAAAATGCAGAAGAATTATTGGAATATGAAGAAAGTCTCTTTGGAAAATATGCAGACAATCCTCCAAAACTCCTGATTCTTTTAGGTAGTGCTTCCTGGGGCTTGCTGAGAGATGATATAGAAAAACAATGGAAAGATGTCCCTGTGATTCTTTGTACGGAGATGGATTACGTCGGTCCGCAAGAGGCTTATCTGGAGAGGCGCGCCATTCCGGTAGAAGAGAGAACTCCCTTGAAAGATTATAAAGGAGATTTGTCGCTGACTGTATTCTATGTACCTGCGTATCTCAAAGAAACAATTTCGCTGATGCAGGATTTGATGCCTGAAATGGATGAGTTGATATTTCTGTCGGATGCCCGGTATATAAGTGCCCAATTCCGTTCGGATTTAAAAGAGATTGTGAGCAAGGACTTTCCCGAACTTGAAATAAAGGATTATGTTGCCGGTGTAATGACTACCGATGCATTGGCGGATTCATTGAGCCATGCAGAGGCAAACAGCGGAGTTCTCTTTTGCTCATGGTATCAGGATACTCAAAAAGGGAATGTCGTATTAACCAATAATATTTCCAGAATTCTGAGCTATTATTCCTCTTCACCTATCTTCTCATTAGATAATACCGGATTGCAGCGGAACGGTCTGGTAGGCGGCTATTTCTTTGATGAAAAAACTGTTGGAAGAAAAGTGATTGAGATCACCAACGGTGTTTTATCCGGTGTCAACGAGAAAGGAGCCCGTATCGTAGACTGTGGTATGCCTACTCCCATGTTCAACTATTACGACCTTATGGAAGCTGGATTATCGCCTGGTTTGTGTCCTCCTAATTCAGTCTTTTATATGATGCCGCCCTCTTTCTGGGAACAACATAAATATAGCGTTATAATTGCCATTGTAGTCATCATGCTCTTGTTTATGTGGCTGCGGATGGGGTGGCTGTCCAGAGCAAGAAAAAAGCAGGAAGAACAGATCAGACTGATGACCAGTTATCACAGTTTGTTTGAGAATATGCCTATCGTTTATTTGAAACAGAAACTGATTTACGACTCTGCGGGAAAGATTGTGGACTATATCACTGTGGAAGCCAATCCACGTTTTGAGAAATACTTCAAATCCATGGGTGAGGTCATCGGCAAAAAAGGAAGTGAGGCGGATCCGAAAGGTTTTGAAAGGATGTGCCACCTCTATAGCATGGTTACTTCCACTCAAAAGGAACTTTCTTATCAATACTATTACGAAAATATAGGTAATTATTTCAATGTTATTCTGACGCCCTCCAAGCATAAGGGATTCATTGATGTTTTCTGCGTAGACAATACCGAACTGGCCGAGACACAACAGATGTTGCGTTCCGCTAATCACAAATTGTCAATGTCGTTGGATGTGGCGAATATCGTTCCCTGGAAATGGGATCTGGAGAAGGGTACCATGCTCTGTGATGTGAACCGTCCGGTGGAGCTTAGCCATGACGATAGCATGATGAACGAAGATCAGCTTTCTGTGCCCGATTACCAATATTTTGCCAAAATCTGTAAGGAAGATAGGGAACGGGTAAAGAAAGCCTATAAGGAACTGACGGAAGGTAATGTTTCTAAAATTAAGGAAGAATATCGTGTGATAGTCCGCAAGAATGGAGTGGCGCGCTATGAATGGGTTGAGGCTCAGGCCACGGTTGATAAGCGGGATGAAAAGGGCAATCCGATTACTTTGATCGGTTCTTCTCTCGTGATCACCGGGCGAAAGAAAATGGAAGAAGATCTGATTACGGCAAAAGAAAAAGCGGAAGAATCCAATCGTCTTAAATCTGCTTTCCTGGCGAATATGAGCCATGAAATACGTACTCCGCTCAATGCTATTGTCGGTTTTTCCAGTATTCTGGCGGATGCGGAAGAGCCGGAAGAAAAAGAAGAATACATCAATATTATCGAGAACAATAATACCCTGTTGTTGCAACTCGTAGGAGATATTTTGGATCTTTCCAAGATTGAGTCCGGAACACTTGAGTTTGTCTATTCTGATATAGATTTGAATGCCTTGTTTCAGGAGTTGGAAGAATCCGCCCGGCTCCGCCAGAAAAATGATGCGGTTGTCATTCGATATCTGCCGGAAATGCCGGATTGTTTTGTAAACATTGAGAAGAACAGGTTGACACAAGTGGTAACCAATATGATGAATAACGCTATGAAGTTTACCCCCAGTGGAAGCATCACTTTTGGTTATCATCTGAAAAATACCGATTTTCTCTATTTCTATATCACGGATACGGGATATGGAATTGAAAAAGACAAGAAAGATACTGTGTTCGGTCGTTTTGTAAAGCTTGATTCGTTCTCGCAGGGCACAGGACTGGGACTCTCTATTTGCCAAAGTATTGTAGAGAATCTGGGTGGTGAGATTGGTGTGGAATCGGAACCCGGCAAGGGCTCTACTTTCTGGTTTACTCTTCCTTATCGTCCCGTTGAGCTCAAATCAGTAAGGGAGCAGAAGGAACATCGGTTGAATAAAGTGGAGAGTAAACTCACAGTTCTGATAGCTGAGGATAATGAGAGTAATTTCCTGCTGTTCGAATCTATCCTGAAGCGTCAGTACAACATTCTCCATGCCTGGGATGGGGAAGAGGCGGTGGAGCTATTCAAGCAATACAACCCCCATCTGATATTGATGGATATTAATATGCCTAAAAAGACCGGTTACGAAGCTACACAGCTTATACGCGAAATGTCGCCGACGGTTCCGATTATGGCAGTGACAGCTTATGTCTATGCCGAAGATGAAGAACGCATTCTGAACAGTGGTTTTGATGCGTACACTTCTAAACCTATCAATGCGCAGAAGCTGCAAAGCGATATTGTGGACTTGCTTAAGAAGCAGCTGATATTTATGTAGGATGATCAGGGGGAGGTATGTTATAATTAGCTTATACTTGCAAAGTATAAGCTAATTATGATCATCTACTTAATTTTGCAACAGCTTCAGAATATATTTTCCAGGCATCACAATCCTTGCTTTCATCTGTGGCGAATTGTTGATGTCATAGATGATTTTCCATATTTTGCCTCCCAGTCTTCCAAAGTCGGTCAGTCTGAGAATGGCATTTTTCTCTTTTAAGGATGTCACTTTTTGCCGTTCCAGTTCTTCTATCAATCCTCCGTAGTTGTGTGTCTGCTTGTTGAGCGCATACTCCGGTGGAACAAGAAGAATCTCCTCATTTTTCCTCGTGTCTCCCTGGGGAGATATAGAGGGGATTGTTTCATTCTCTTTATTTTCTTTGTTTATAGCTAAAGCGTTGCTTGCCTTGGCATCTCTGATTTTCTGTTGGTTAGCCAACCCTCCACGACGGCCTGACTCTCTTTTTGCGTCCTGTTGGGCATCCCATGGTTTCATGCGCAGTGTGAGTCCGGGCGATGAAAAGCTTGTGCCGTTTATCTCGAAGAGTGCATAGTCGTATATGATCCGCTTCAGGGTGGTTACCATAACTCTCATTTTCTGTGCCAGTATGGGCAATACTCTTAAGTCTGCCTTATATCCGTCCTGTAATCTTAGAAATTCCAACAGCATCCAGTAGATGCCATATCCTTTCATTCCTTCTTTCTGTATCATCATCATTATTTTAAAATTATTGCCTGCATTGGCATCATGTAATAGATATGAGTCCATAATTCTTCATTCTTAATTTTTCGTTCTTCATTTAAATCATCGGTCTCCATTCCAGGAAGTTCTCAATCTGGAACGTTCTCCATCCCTGTTGCTCTATATCCCAGTACACTACATGGTTCTGAATACGCCCGATGTCGTATTTGCGGTGGAAATCGGCTTCGTAATGTATCAGTGTTCCTCTTCCCATGTAAAAATCTCCATTTTGTTTTCGATAGGCTATCAATGCACATCCGTATGGCATGTATTCTGTCAGCAATAGTATTCGTTTTGTCATCCATGCGATGGTTCCATCTGATAAATCAGTTTCCTGCCTGATCAGTTTCTTCCATAGATTTTCTACTCTTTCGCTTTTCGTTACATGATTCGATTGGTGCCCCAACGTTTGTTTCTTCATTTTAATGAATTTAGTAGTTTATAAATGATTAATAATCAATCTTCTGCGATGGCTACACCCTTTGCTCCGGATGGCTACACCCTTTTGTGGTTAGGGCTACACCATCCGGGTGAAAGGGTATAGCCCTACCACATTCAGATTGACGGGGGCAAAGTTATGCCCTTTCTTTGGAGTAAACTATCAATGATTTATTCTTACATCATATCCGTATGCGTCTATGTGTTCGGCATCTTCCTTTTGTATCACTGCCCACACCTTATCAATCTCCGTAACTAGACTGCTGTACTTAAGAGGTTTACGCTCTCCTTTCTCGCATTCCACTATTCCCAAATCGTATATCCATTTAGTTAAATCGGTGATTGTTTTGATTCCCATGTGTTCAAATCCACCTAATTTAAAGTGTCTCAGATAACCTATATAAAGATGGGTATTATCGCCGTAATATACCCGAAGAGGTAATAAACTTTCATCTATAATACTCACTTTGTTTTGTTTTTTACTTTTGCCTTTTCTCTGATTTCCAGATTTGTATGATTTACTTCTCTGCTGATTCTTGTTCAGCTTTTTGCTTTTTTAATTTCTGTCATGGTTTTAATGATTATATACCCGTTAATTGATATTAACATGGTTAAAAATTGCGAAAGTATAAAATTAACTTGAATAACAGATGATTATGGGGAGAAAATATGATAAAATAAGTTTTAAAATGAAGATAATTAGTTGAAAAACAGTATGTTATTTGTGCTTTTTATAGGTGTCCAAAAAACGTTCGTTTAATGTGCGCAAAGATATAGGTGTTTTTTTGAATGACAAAATGTTTGATAAAAAATCTTTTTCTAATCAGGTATAAATTATCCTAACTATTTGATTATAAGCGATAAAAAAGTTCTGAAAATATTAGTTAATATCTATTCATTTTATTCTCATTTCTTTCTTTCGAATTTTCTAAATCTTGACGCACATTAAACGAACGATAAAAAGACGCTTTTTGTCTGTAATTAGTTCGTTTATAGCTCTTTACCTGCAAGATAATTGAGGTGATGAACAGCTACGAAAAAACAATTGGCAAGAGGAACACAAAACTTGCCGTATCTTACATAAAGTGTTCGCAAGTGATTGAAACTCAAGTGTATGCGAGGGTGTCAAAGCCCCGAAGGAACACCCTTTTCTGAATGAAATCATCGAATGGAAGCGGATAAAGATAGCGAAATATGGTACGCCATGCGTGCCACCTACCGTAGAGAGCCTGATGCGATGCGTCTGCTTGAAAAAGAAAGGTTGGGCTGTTTCGTTCCCATGCAATATAAGATCAGCATAAAGAAAGGTAAGAAAGTCCGTGCTCTAGTTCCCGTTGTACATAACCTGCTTTTTGTCCATGCCCGTCCTTCTGAGGTGAAGCGTATCAAATCACAGGTAAGCTATTTGCAATACATTACGGATACCCGTAGCGGTCAGAAGATCATTATCTCCGATGGTGAGATGCAGCGTTTTATTGCTGTAGCCGGTACTTACAATGATCATCTCATGTATTTCCAACCTGATGAACTGAATTTGTCCAAAGGTACAAAAGTTCGTATCACGGGCGGTGACTTTGAGGGCCAGGAAGGCATTTTCCTGAAAGTAAAAGGCGCACGTGATCGTCGTGTGGTTATCGAGATACAAGGTGTTATTGCCGTTGCGCTTGCTACCATTCATCCGGATCTCATAGAAGTAATCAAATAATTGACGATCGGCCGTTGCCATTGAACAGCTGATAAATCATAAATTATAAATCATAAATCATTATGTCTCTTTCTGAAGAAACACTTGCTCTTCAGCGTGCAGCGCACGATCTGATGTATTTAGGTATGGACGGTAATCCGATCTATAGCGACGACCTTTCCCGTCGTAACGGTGAAGTTTATCGCCTGACTACGGCTTTGTATAATTCCGGTGCCAAAGGTTCCACAGTTGAAGAACAGGCTAATGTTTGTCTCGCTCTTCTGATGGGCTATAGTGCCTCATTTGTAGATCACGGTGAAAAGCAAAAGCATATCCAGGAGGTCTTGGATCATTGTTGGGATATTCTTGATGCTCTTCCTGTTTCGTTGCTGAAACTTCGTTTGCTCACTGCCTGTTATGGAGAGGTGTTTGATGAGCCTTTGGCGGATGAAGGCCGTACTATCATTGCTTCCTGGGATTCTGCATCACTCACTGCTGAACAGCAAGAAGCTATTGAGGAATTTCAGAATGTGGTGGATAATCCTTATCCATGGGAATATATTGATGAATAAAAGTTGCCTTTTAATAATATGGAAGTTCTAAAAACATTAATTGAAGGTGTTGTAATCATTGAACCTCGTCTTTTTAAAGATGGTCGTGGCTGTTTTTTTGAGTCTTTCAATCAGAAAGAGTTTGAAGAAAAAGTTTGTAAAACGACATTCGTACAAGATAATGAATCCAAATCGTCTTACGGTGTTATTCGCGGATTACATTTTCAAAAGCCGCCTTTTGACCAAAGTAAATTGGTTCGTGTTGTGAAAGGTGCTGTCCTTGACGTAGCTGTAGATATACGGAAAAGTTCTCCGACTTTTGGGCAATATGTATCAGTAGAACTGACAGAAGATAATCATCGTCAGCTTTTTATTCCACGAGGCTTTGCTCATGGCTTCTCTGTTTTGAGTGATGAAGTTATCTTTCAATATAAATGTGATAATTTCTATGCCTTTCAATATGAGGGAGGAATAGCATGGGATGATCCTGATTTGGGAATAGACTGGAGAATACCTGCCAATAGAGTTCTCTTGAGTGGAAAAGATAGACTGCATCCAGTTTTGAAAGATGTTGATTTGTAAGTCATCAAATTATGATGATATTATAGAGCTTAACTATGTCACCATCATAAAAGTATTTAAGTGTGTAGGGACTTCATTAATCTTCTACCACTAAAATCAATTTGGCAACAAGTCAATATTAAATTCAAAACAAATTATTAACGAAACTTAGTTTTGGGCACTGTAAAAGAATGTATGCCCTTAATTGAGTGCTTACTTATATCCAATAATTGATATAGAAAATTGTTAGTGCATTGTCAAAGGCTAGTATTCTAAATAATGTTTTTTATAATGGTGCAGTTCAGACTTCAAGTATATTGTTGAACCTGCTATTAATGCCATATATTACCCGAATACTGGGCAAAGATGCACTTGGTATCAATTCGTTTGGACAAGCTATTGTCGGTTATTTCGTATTGTTGGGGAACTTGGGAATCACCATTTATGGTGCTAAAGCAATTGCCGAACGTAGAGATGATAAGAATAGTAAACAACAGAAATTTGCTGAATGTGTAACTTATCAATTCTTTTTCAATCTAATAGCTATTCTTTTATATAATAGTTGGGTGATTTTTCAAGGAGATTATATATATTTCTTGTTTAATATCATCATTCTTACCTCTATGACAGATCTTTCATGGGCGTATACCGGTATGGAAAGATTTGATTTAATTGCTGTTCGGAACTTAATAATTAAAATTGTAGGTACTTTACTCATTTTTCTTTTTGTAAAACAACAGGAAGATTTATCCTTGTTTATTATCATTCAGCAAGGGGTTTTATTAATTAGTAATGTTGTTTTTTGGTTTGAGTTGGATAAATTGGAGATTGTTCCTCGATTTTCATCGTTAACTCTCTCCTTGAAAAGTATATTTAAGCCTGCGATATTCGTTTTTATTCCAAGTATTTTTACCTCCTTGTATCTCTCTTTAAATAAAGTTATGCTAGGATATTTGTCAAGTGTAGATGAAGTTGCAATTTACGATTATCCCAATAGGCTAGTACGTATCGGCATTACTTTTATAGGAATTTTGGGTACTGTAATGATGCCCCGATTAGCCTATTTACATCATAATCAGTCGAAACAAGAATATCAGAATAAAACGAAGGATTTATTTAGATATTCATTATTAATAAGTGTCCCTGCCTTTTTTTTATTAGAGTTAGTAGCATTGCCATTATGTGACATATTTTTTTCTGAAGCATTTGAAGGTGCTGACATGGTTATGAAAATTGTTGCACCCACTTTGATTACATCTGGCCTCAGTCTGTATGTAATTTATGTGAGTCTAAATAGAATGAAGATCTTCTTAAATTGTGTTGCTATAGGGGCGTTGGTTAGCTTAGTTCTAAATGTTTTGCTGATGCCCCAATATGGAGCTACGGGAGCTGCTATCAGTTTGTTGGCAACCGAGATGGTGGTACATATGTTGTTACTATATTATTTGCGTTCAATTTATTCATTAAAATGGTTATTACACTATCTTCTTAAAATTATTGCAATCTGTACATTTATTTATATACTATTGGTAATTGTATTAGGATCTATTCTGTCTTTACAGGAAATGTGTCTTGCAATATTGTCTTATGGAATCTTATATGGCTTGTGCTTTCTGCTTTATTTAAGGAAAACTATGTAGATATTGTATGGGCATACTTACTTTTTTCTTTTTATTCGTTTTATTGCTGCTGATATATAATTATGTGAAAGATTTTTTTCACCCTGCAGTTGTTACTTTGTTATTATGGTGTATACTTGTATTGATATATAATGTTACAGACCATGAACTATATGATTTATCCAATCGATTTTATTGGGCATTGTTATTATGGATAATTCCATTTAGTTTATCGTCGATTCTTATTTGTAAGTTTGATTTTGCATTTGCACATTGTTTGTCAAAAAAGCATAATTATTGCGTAAACTTATTGTATCCAATTATGGTTGTTTCGCTTATTGTTGCAATATATGGATTATATACAAAAGGGCTATATTATAATGGAGATAATTTTTTTAATGGAATACGGGCTGCGGGAGTTGCTTTACTAAATGGAGAAGAAGAAACATTTGAATTACCGTTTTACATTCGTATTCCATCAACAATTGCAAGTTATTCGTTAATTGTTTTTTTAGCATTATACGATGACAAAAAGAAAAAAAAATACTATATTCTTTTTGCACTATTATTAGTGCTTTTCTTTGTTTTCCGAAGTAATAAATCAGTAATAGCTCAGTTGATATTTTCCTTATTGGTAGTTCATTGTTTAGGTAGAAAAATTTCTTTTAAGAATATACTTATATATCTAGCAGGATTCGTACTATTGATGTTTGCAGCTCATCTATTAAGAAGTAAGGATAGCTCTGAATTTGATATAGTGAAATTTATTTCGGTTTATTTATTGTCTCCTCTTCCTGGATTTGATAATATATTGAATAATCATTATAATTATATTTCCTCATTTAATGGAGAATATACTTTCCGCTTTTTTATTCCTTGCTTACAGTTATTAGGATTTGATGTAGAGGTAAATGCAGATTCATTCAATTTGCATAACTGGACTTATACTCCTTTGCCTGTAAATGTATATACCATTATGTTCAATTTCTATGTGGATTATGGTTTTGTTGGTATATTTTGTTTCTCTACTTTTTTGGGTACATTTTTTGGTGTTTTATATAAATATGCGAAACGTAATTATCAAATGTTTAGGGTTTTGTATGCTAATTTCTTTTATGTTTTAGTATTTCAGTTTTTTAGTGATAATTTCTTTACTTTTATGGGGGCCGTATTGTCTACTATATTTTTTACACTATTCATGTATCTGCATATATCTTTCCGTAAAACGATAATTAAAAAAGCGATTAATGAGTAATTTCGTTTGTCTCAGAAAAATTAGAAAGATAGGAGTTATGATACTGTTTTTCATTTTCGCTTCTTTCTGGTACTCTTGCACTTCTTTACGAAATGTTAAATACTTTCCTGTAGAAACCAATCTTCAAAAGAAATGGGGACAAGGAATGGCAATACATGGACAATATGTTTTTCTGCTGACTAATACAGGGTTATGTAGAATTTATGATATGAGAAAGGGGGTGTTTGCAGGATCCTTAATATTAGCATCTGCTCATGAGAAAAACCATGCAAACAATGCTTGTTTTGGTGTTGAATATTCGAAGGATAATAATAAGTTTCCTGCATTATATATTTCTGAATGTGAAGCTCCATATAGATGTTATGTAGAGAATGTTACGGAATATGAATCTCGTTTAATTCAGATAATACAATTTCGGATAGGTAATAAACCTCAAGCAGTACATGATTGGATTGTAGACAGAGAAACTGGTCATATTTATGCTATTACTCAGTTATATCCATTTAATAAAGAACGGAATGGGTTCGCTACTCAAATTGTAAAATTTGGTTTACCATCTATTAATACACAAGAAGTAATATTGAGCGATGTTGATATAGAGGATTCTTTTGAAGTCTTTTTTCCTCATATTTTGCAAGGAGGGGTAATATATAATCATACTCTTTATTTACCATCAGGTGCTTCTGCTGATAGTCAAGTCCAATATGGCAAAGAAAAGGCTATTGTTATAATAGATTTGAAAAAGAAAGAAATAAAAAGAATAATAGATGTACAGGGTATTTTGAATAATGAGCCGGAAGGAGCTGCATTTTGGGGTAAATCTCTAATGATTTCTTGTGCTCCTAAAGGGTTATACCAATTTTTCTTGAAAGATGAATGATATATTAGTATCCATAATTATAGTAAATTATAATACATGTCCTTTGACGTGTGCGTGTATAGATTCAATTTTCCAAAATGTTCATTCTTGTAAGTTTGAGGTTATTTTGGTAGATAATGCTTCTTCGGATAATTCTATAATTGAAATAAAAAGAAGATACGCATCATCTGTTAAATTAGTAGCGAGTGATTCTAATTTAGGTTTTGGACGGGCCAATAATTTGGGAGTAAAGCATGCCTTTGGACAATATCTGTTTTTATTGAATTCAGATACGGTATTAAGGAATGACCCTTTCTCATATTTTTTTGAGTTTCTTCATAGAAGGGAAAATATAGGTGCATTGGGTGCTTATTTGAAAGATGGTAATAGGGTTTACACTAAAAGTGGTGGCAATTTTTATTCGATGAGCAAATATCTCATGATGGGAGTGAAAAGATTTTTTTTTGTTCCTTCCAATGAAGAAATCCCGTTATCGAATGATTCCTGCAAAGTAGAATACGTGATAGGAGCAGATTTATTTATCAGAAAAGAGCTGTTTGAAGAAATAGGTATGTTTAATAAACACATTTTTATGTATTTTGAAGATGTAGAGTTATGTAAACGTCTTCACGATGCTGGTTATCGTTCCTATCTTATTCCAGGACCTGAAATTATTCATTTTGTTAAATCTAGTTCTACATCCCAATTTTCACGAGTATACAATACCGCTTCTCTAATGTATTGTATAGAAAAGGAAAATAGCCATTTAAAATTTTTCCTTTTTCAGATAGCCTATTTCTTATTAAAGATTCCTCTGTTGCTGAATATTAAAAATATTAGAAAAGAATGGGAATATATTAGTAGCATATTTAAGTATAAACAATATTTGGTAAAATAAGAGACATGAAGAATATAGCCATAATTTTAGCTGGTGGTATTGGTAGCCGTTTGAATGCAGGAATTCCAAAACAGTTTTTGAAAGTTGCAGGGCTCACTGTAATTGAACATACGATATCAACATTTCAACGTCATAGCCTTATTGATGAGATAGCCATTGTTGCTAATGAGGCGTATCATCATAAAATAGGGGAATATATTGTGAAAAACAAATTCTCTAAAGTGAAGAAGATTTTGATGAGTGGTGCGGAAAGACATTACTCTTCTTTATCTGCCATTAAAGCTTATGAAAATGATGAAGAATGTAATTTGATATTTCATGATGCAGTTCGTCCTTTAATAAGCTCTCAAATAATAGACCGGGTGATAATTGCTTTACAAGATTATGAAGCGATAGATGTTGCAATTCCCTCAACCGATACGATTATACAGGTTGATAGTGACAATACAATTATGGGAATTCCCCTCCGTCGGATGTTAAGACGAGGGCAGACTCCTCAAGGATTCCGTTTGAACACCATAAAAACCGCTTATGAGAAAGCTTTAAAAGATCCCGACTTCATCACTACAGACGATTGTGGTGTGGTGTTGAAGTATCTTCCTGAAACAAAAATATGTGTGGTAGAGGGGGAAGATAGCAATATGAAGTTGACTTATAAAGAGGATTTCTATTTGATAGAGAAGTTGTTCCAATTACGAATGACCAATTTTCAGGAGCATGTACTGACTAATTCTGAAAAAGAAAAATTGCAGGGAAAAGTAATTGTTCTTTTCGGTGCATCATCTGGTATAGGTTTTGACTTAATGAATCTGTGTCGGGATTGTGGAGCTGTTGTGTATGGTTTCAGCAGAAGTCTGAACCATGTAGATGTTAAAGATTTGGATAGTGTGCGTTCTGCTTTCTCTTTAGTTGCCAAAGAGATGAATAGGATAGATTATGTTGTTGATACAGCATCCGTTCTTTATAAAGAACCGTTGGCTCACATTAGTTATGAGCGGATAGAGGAGGCTATAGACATCAATTATAAGGGAATGGTACATGTGGCTAAAGAGGCGTATACCTATCTTGAAAAGAGTCGTGGGCAATTAGTATTCTATACTTCCAGTTCTTATACACGTGGTCGCATGAATTATAGTATCTATTCGTCTACGAAATGCGCCACTGTAAATTTTGTGCAGGCTTTAGCTGAAGAGTGGGGAAGTTTGGGAATTCGTGTGAATTGCGTGAATCCGGAGCGGACAAAGACTCCTATGCGTACCAAAAACTTTGGAATAGAACCTGAAGATACTTTGTTGAAATCAATGGATGTAGCAGTAGTAACAGCTAAACTCTTAGTCTCTGATTTAACCGGGCAAGTAATAGACGTAAAGCTAAAATCAATATAAAATGAAGACATTAAAATTGTTGGAGACATTTCTGAAGATGCGTAGCAAACGATATCTCTTAAATCGATTGCTAGAAGTTGTATTAGGATACCCTTTATATGTTTTCTCCTTTTTGTGTGTTCGTGACAGAAATAAATGGCTATTTGGAACCAATGTCGGATTTGTAGATAACGCTAAATATTTATTTATATATACCAATGAACAGAAAGACAAAATTCGTCCCATTTGGATAACATCATCTAAAGATGATGTAGAAAGAATTCATAAAATGGGATTTGAGGCATATCTTAAGTATTCGATAAAAGGATTGTATCACTCATTAACAGCTCATGTTTATGTTTTTACATATCATTCTAAAGATATAAATTTTTTTACTTCTGGTAATGTGTGCAAGATTAACTTATGGCATGGTGTTGGAATTAAAGGGGGAAATGGAGGTAAAAAAGATAACAATTTTGCTTCGAAGAAGAATAGTAGTTATTTAACAAAAATACTTCTTCCGCATATGTATGAAAAGAATACTCTGTTTTTGTCTACCTCCGATATGATGGATAAGCATTTTAAGCAAATGTTTTCTTTGGATGATAAGGTTATTTTTGATGCAATCTATCCCCGTTGCTATTATATGTGTAAATCTAAGAAGGAAATTCTTTCATTTATTGATAAATATGAACCCAAATCAATGAGGGAAATGATTGCTAAACTGTCTAATTATGATAAAGTATATCTTTACATGCCGACTTGGCGAGGTAACTTGAATGATGATTTTATACATGAAGCTAATTTTGATTTTGAAAAGCTGAATGACATTTTAGTAAAGCAGAATAGATTATTTATATTGAAACTTCATCCTGCGGTAAGAATATTGCAGAATGTAAATGAAAAGGAGTATTCTAATATTTGTTTTTTAGATAAGAGATTAGATATTTATCCTCTTCTTCCTTTTGTTGATATTCTTATAACAGATTACTCATCTATATATTATGATTTCTTGTTATTAGACAAAGGTATTTTATTGTATCCATTTGATAAACAACGTTTCATAGAAAATAGTAATGATTTGGCTTTTGATTACGACGAATATACACCAGGAAAAAGAGTTTATTCTATGACAGATTTTTTATCTGTTATTGCATCAGATGATATTCTAGAAATTGATGATAAAGATAAAAAAAGGATATTGCATGCTTTTTGGGGTAAATCAGATAAAAACAGATTAGATCTCCTATATGATAAGATAAAGACTGTATGAAGCATCGTTTACTGTTATTATATTCTTGGCTGGTTAAAACTGTGTTGTTTTTTTTTCCTGACATTCCGTTAATTATGAGATTTCGGGGATTCTTATATAGTTTAGGAATGCCTTCATGTGGAAGTAATTTTCAAGTAGCTCATAACGTAATATTGAATTCTATTGAAGGACTTACTGTTGGAAATAATGTCTATCTGGCAATGGGAAATATCATATATGCTCATGGGAAAGCTATTATTGGAAACAATGTAATGTTTGGTCCTGACTGTTTACTGACTACTGGAAATCATACTTTTGGGAATGGCTCATATCGTTACGGTGCATCTGTAGAGAAAGAAGTCAGAATTAAAGATGGCTGTTGGATTGCAGCTCATTGTGTAATATTACCAGGTTCCGTATTACCAGCACGCTCTATATTGGCTGCAGGTGCTGTATTAACAAAGCATTTGCAGGAAGCGTGTGAAGATGCTATTTATATAGGCATTCCTGCCAAGTTTGTAAAAAAAAGAATTTAATTTTTAGCAGAATATTTCATGGATCAGATTAGAATTGCCGTAATCGGCCTCGGTTACGTAGGGCTTCCTTTGGCCCGCCTTTTTTCGACGAAGTATAAAACAGTGGGTTTTGATATGAATCGGTTGCGTGTAGATGCTTTAATGGCAGGATACGATGCTACATTGGAGGTCTCAGATGAGTTGCTTCAAGATGCTATTCAAAATCATGGTTTTATCTGTACAACAGAGTTGGAAGATATTAAAGATTGCAATTTTTATGTTGTTGCAGTTCCCACTCCTGTAGATGTAAATAACCGTCCGGATTTGAAGCCGTTATGGGAAGCCAGTGAAACTGTTGGAAAAGTAATTTCAAAGGGGGATATTGTAGTTTATGAATCTACGGTTTATCCGGGGGTCACTGAGGAAGAGTGTTTGCCGGTTGTAGAAAAAGTCTCAGGTTTGAAATTTAACGTCGATTTTTTTGCTGGTTATTCTCCGGAACGCATTAATCCGGGAGATAAAGAACATACTGTAGAAAAGATTAAAAAAGTAACTTCTGGATCAACTCCTGAAATTACAGACATTGTGGATAGTATATATAATTCAGTTTTGGTGAACGGTACTCACAAGGCTCCAAGTATTAAAGTAGCAGAAGCCTCTAAAATTATTGAAAATTCTCAGCGAGATGTGAATATTGCCTTTATGAATGAATTGGCAAAAATATTCAATGCAATGGAAATTGATACAAATGATGTGATAGAAGCTGCTGCCTCTAAATGGAATTTTATAAAGCTGAAACCCGGACTAGTCGGAGGACATTGTATTAGTGTAGATCCATATTATTTGATACAGAAAGCACAAGTTTACGGTGTACTGCCACGAGTGATGTCTGCTGCCCGCCGATTGAATGACGGCATGGGGGATTATGTAGCCAATCAAGTGATTAAGCTGATGAATAAAAAAGGTGTTTTGGTAAAAGGGGCAAAAATTTTATTGTTAGGTATAACATTTAAAGAAAATTGTCCGGACATCCGTAATACAAAGATTGTGGATATTTATAGCACTCTGTCTGAATATACTCAAAACATTGTTGTATACGACCCGTGGGCGGATTCTGCTAAAGTTAACCATGAATATGGTATTTCTCTTACAGAAAAATCTTTGGAAGAGTTGCGTGGGGGATTTGACGTTGTTGTGTTGGGTGTAGCCCATGGTGCTTTTAAAAATGAAGACATTCGCTCTTTCTTGAAAAATAAGGATGGGGTAGTGTATGATGTAAAGGGCATTTTGGATAGAGAAATTATAGACGGAAGACTGTAAGAGTTATGCTTTCTATTATTTGCCCTATTTATAATGAAACAAAATATATTGATGTGTGCATTCAATCTATTTTGCTTCAAGATTATCCTAAAGAACACTTGGAAGTGCTATTTGTGGATGGCATGAGCCAGGATGGTACTCGTGATATAGTGGGTAGCTATTCTAAGCAATATCCTTTTATCCGTTTGCTTGATAATGAAAAACGTATAGTGCCGATAGCTATGAATATTGGGATAAAAGCATCAAAGGGAGATGTTATCATGCGTTTAGATGCTCATGCACAATATCCAACAAACTATTTTTCGGCATTAGTGAAAGCGTTGAAATCTTTGGATGCCGATAATGTAGGGGCTGCTTGTCGGACGGATGTGCTTAATAAGACGGCTAAAACTTTAGCCATAAAAGAGGTGTTAAGTAATAGATTTGGCGTAGGAAATTCCACATTCCGTTTAGGGGTTGACAAGGTGATGGAAGTAGACACAGTTCCTTTTGGCTGTTGGAAAAGGGAGATTTTTGATAAATATGGTTTTTATGATGAACGTTTGATAAGAAATCAGGATATAGAACTGAACAAACGTATAGTACGTGGAGGAGGACATATTTATATTGTGCCTGATACGTATTGTGTTTATTTAGCTCGTGAGACATTCAAGGGGCTGGCGAAGAACAATTTTGGAAATGGAAAATGGAATATATTGACAGTGTACTATACAAAACAAATGAAATCCCTTTCAATAAGACATTTTGTACCGTTATTGTTTTTGTTGTCTTTGATTATTCCATTGGTTATGATGCTTTTCTATTTTTCGGCTGTAATTATTTCGTTAATCTCCTTATTATTGTACCTCATTTCGATTTCTGTAATCAGTTTATCATTGTCTTTGAAAAAAAAACTGTGTTTCAGTTATTTGATGATGGCTTTTGTTGTTTTGCATTTATCGTATGGGTGGGGATCTTTAAATGGTATAATTAGTGTATTGAAGTATGGAAAATAGTTTTACTTTATATAAGGGGTGTTGGTTGAGTAAATGTCCTCCACATAGTAGTCGTTATTTGAAAACAGACGAATGTGATAAATTGTTAAGTGGGGGGGGTATTTGTTAAGAAATGTTTATGGCTGGGATTGCGAGCATGAAACTTCATTTTGGTTTGTCATAAAAGATTCTTTTGGAGGAATGGAAGAGCTGTCTTCAAAAATGAGAAATCAAGTGAAGAAATCGTTGAAGACATACGATGTGTGTCGTGTATCGGCAAGTGAGATGCTTCGGGTAGGTTTCCCTATTTTTCAAGTAGCGGTAGAAAACTATAAGGTGAAAGCTGCTCGGATAACTGTGGAAGCTTTTGAAACTAGAATACAGCAAAGTGAAAAAGTGGGCAATGTTGATTTTTGGTGTGTATATACAAAGGAAACTCATAAAGCGGTAGCGTTAGCCATTAATACGCTTCATAAGGATTGTTGTGAGTATAATACAATGAAGGCCGATCCAGCTTATTTGAGAAATTCCACTTATCCTTATTATGGGCTTATCTATGAAATGAATCGTTATTATTTACAAGAATTGGGATTTAAGTATGTAAGTGATGGCGCTCGCAGTATTACAGAACACTCAAATATTCAGTCTTTTTTGATAGATAAATTCCATTTTAGAAAAGCTTGTTGTCAATTGCAGATAGTTTACCAATGGTGGATGAAAATTGCTATAAACATATTATTCCCCTTTCGTAAGCTGATTTCTGTTCAATCTGTAAAAGCTATTTTGAATATGGAAGCAATGCGAAGAAATAAGTATTGATGAATTTTTTATTATGTTATTAAAATCTCTTTTCGATCGTGGAGGTTCCTTCTTCGGTCTTATCTTTTTGTTTCCTGTTTTATTGGTTGTAGCCCTCTTGATTTGTATCAAGATGCCAGGTGGTCCTGTTATCTTCAAGCAGAAAAGGGTTGGACAACATGGTAAGTTGTTTACCATGTACAAATTCCGTTCTATGACCGTTAGTCATTCCGGTAGTTCTGTTTCAGTGAAAGGAGAGAGCCGTATCACTCCTTTGGGGGCGAAATTGCGGAAATATAAATTAGATGAATTGCCCGAATTATGGAATGTGCTGATAGGTGACATGAGTTTTGTCGGTCCCCGTCCGGATGTTCCGGGATATGCGGACAAACTGGAGGGTGACGATAGAAGAATGCTGCTGCTGAAACCGGGAATTACCGGACCAGCAAGTCTGAAATATAGGAATGAAGAAGAACTGTTGGCAGAGCAGGAAGATCCCCAATGGTATAATGACAAAATACTTTTTCCGGATAAAGTAAAAATAAATATAGAATATCTGGATCATTGGTCTTTGGGAGATGACATTAAAATCATTATTTATACAATATTTGGAAAAGGTTTGTAATATCATAAAATGGTTATTTGTGCCTTATTATCTGTGGCGTAAATAGCCTTTTTTTTCTTATACGCTTACTTTTCATATTATCATTTTCTTTTAATCATATAATTTAATGGACAAGAGAATTTATCTTTGCCTTGCTCACATGAGTGGCAAAGAGCAGGCTTTTATTAAGGAAGCTTTCGACACGAACTGGGTTGTTCCTTTGGGTCCCAACGTGAATGCTTTCGAAGACGAACTGAAACATTTTGTAGGACAGGATAAGGAGGTTGTTGCTTTATCTGCTGGTACGGCAGCCATCCATCTGGGATTAATCCAACTTGGTGTAGGAGCCGGTGATGAGGTTATCTGCCAGTCGTTTACATTCTGTGCGTCAGCTAATCCTGTTGCTTATCAGGGGGCGACTCCTGTATTTATTGACAGTGAGGAGGATACCTGGAATATGGACCCTGTTTTGCTGGAAGAAGCCATCAAAGACAGAATCGCAAAGACAGGTAAGAAGCCGAAAGCTATTCTTCCTGTTCATCTTTACGGTATGCCTGCCAGGATTGATGAGATTTGCGCGATAGCCGCTAAATATGATATTCCAGTGCTGGAGGATGCTGCAGAAGCTTTGGGTTCTGAGTTTAATGGTCAGAAATGTGGTACGTTCGGTACCTTTGGTGTGTTGTCTTTTAATGGTAATAAGATGATCACTACTTCGGGTGGCGGCGCTTTGATTGTTCCTGATGAAAGCACCAAGAAGCAGACGATGTTTTACGCTACGCAGGCCCGTGAGCCTTTCCCTCATTACCAGCATGAAAAGATTGGTTATAATTATCGTATGAGTAATATTTGTGCTGGTATCGGTCGTGGTCAGATGACTGTATTGGATGAGCATATTGCGCATCACCGCCATGTACATGCTCTTTACGAGAAGGCTTTTGAAGGTGTAGACGGTATAACGTTAAAATCTAATCCTGATGGTCGTTTCAACGCTAATTATTGGCTTTCTACTATTCTGATAGATCCTGTTAAGACTGGTACTAACTATGATGAAGTCCGCCGTAACCTGGATGAACGGGGAATTGAGACCCGTCCCTTGTGGAAACCTATGCATTTGCAGCCTGTCTATGCAACTAATCCTTGTTATGTGAATGAAGTTTCTGAACGTTTGTTTAATATGGGTTTGTGTATTCCTGCCGGTCCTTGGGTGACGGACGAGGATGTATCCTATATTGTGGAACAGATAAAAGTTTGCTGTAAGAAATAATAGGTGCGAAATATTGCCTACTGTGCCATAATCATCAAGAAAATAATCGCATCTTTATTTGATAGTTGCATAAATTATACTACTTTTGTTTATAGGTGATATCAATGTGTAATTGTATGGCAACTGTATCATTGAAAATTCGTCTGAATTATAATCAGATATTGGAGTTAACTCAACAACTTTCTGACGATGACAAATTGGAGTTGAGCCGTGCGCTTGCTGTCGAAACGCGCGGCATTAAGTTGAAACGACTATTGAATGCTTTTAAAACAGATGAAATTTCACAAAAGGAAATAGATGCTGAAGTGGAAGCTGTTAGACAAGAAGCGTATGAAAAGCGATTGCGGGATAAAAATAATTGTTGATACAAATCTATGGATTAGTTTTATAGAGCTGGTTGTTTCTCAAGAACTTTTAGACGAGATTGCAGACGTTGATTCACGCTCTAAATTTGTGAAGTATTTCTCTAAAGAACATTTTGAACTGCTATAGGAATTTGTGACTGAAGAGAAGAACCAATCTAAAATTCCACAGTCACCCCAATCGACGGCAATAGCGTTCCGCTTTCCTGTTTCAACTTTTTCATCTTATACCTTTGCTCCTCAATGGGGGCAGATGGATTTTCAATGACTCCCGTACTCATAATTACATCCTGCTGCTTCAGCTTACTTCCGGTTATATTCTGTAAGTCGAGATAAAAGCCAACCATACAGCGATGGAAATAGAAAGACTTGTCTACACGTATATCGAGTTGGGCAAAGTTAGGCAAGCGTTCGGTATTGTATTTTGAATAATCGTAGTATGGGCGTCCTTGTGCATTCCATGCTTCCACTAACGATGATTTTTCCTCATCATAAGGCGTATAGGGAGCACCGCCTATATAACTCAATTTTCCTCCGATACTCCAACGACGTGGAAGATTATACGTACCGCTTACGTTGAGAATGAAACGGTTGTCCCATGCAGAAGAGATGTATTTGGTTCCGGAGGGGATATTATCATCACTGCCACCATTTCCATTGCGATATTCGCTGCGGAAGACTGTGAAGGAAGACACAAAGTTGAAACGTCCCGGTATCTGCCAACGTAACATGGCTTCCACGCCATAAGCGCGTCCTTCGGCGGTAGGAATAAGCGCTTCATTGCCTATTGTGCCATAATCATCTCCCTTGCATGCCAGGGGAATATTGTCTCGCAGGGAAAGAGGCATACGTCCGTATTGCTTGAAGAATCCTTCTGCTGAGATCATTAATCTATCTTGCAAATGCCAGTCAAGTCCGAGACTGGTTTCCATCACCTGCATGTATTTCAAATCCTTATTTATGTAGTGCCCGTCATTATCTTTGAACCCCAATGCTGTATAAGGTGGAAGTTGCTGATATAATCCTGCATTTCCACTCAAGGTCCATTGCTTTGTCAATTCATAAGATAAGGAGAGGCGGGGAGAAAGCTGCTTCCACAGTTCTTTCATTTCACGGTTGTAATTATTGCCATCCGTACGGATACCGGCAGAAGCGGAGAAACGTTTATTGGCAGTAGTGTAGTCCGCGGAAAAGAAGCCGCCCCAACTGAATATGTTTAAATCCGTCTGATAATCGGAGAGTGTGGTGTAGCCGAACATCCGCTGTTTTGTCCGGTTGGTATAATTGGAATAATTCATTTCCGCACCTTCTTTCAATGTCCATTGCCCCAATCTTGTCTGGTTCTCAAAACGAAGGGTGGTTTTCTGTTCTACTGAACGAAGGCGAAGGGTCAGATTATCTTCGTAAGATTCATCATTGTTCAGATACTTCACATTGCGGTTGTTCAGATAATTATGACTTAGCGTCAGCGTCTGTACATGCTTTCCTGCATAATGGCGATATGAAGTTCCCACAGTAAATGTCTCTTGATGAATAGTGGGCAGATAACTCAATATATATTCAGCATCTTCTCCTTTCTCATCAGTATTCAGTTTCATTTTATCGATTCCGACTAATCCGAGTATGGTTAGTTCGTTGTGAGCCGAGAGCTTTGTCTTCAGTTTGAATTGTCCGTCAATGAAGTTGGGCAGGAATGGGAGTCCCAAGGCCTTGAACAGTAATTGGAGGTAAGATTGGCGTAGGGAGAACAAATAGGTTGTTTTATCGCTCAGATGTCCGTTGCCACTGAAAGAAACTTCGGATGCTCCCAGCGTGGCTTTAAATGTCTGCTTATCCGGGTTACCGTCTTTCAAACGAAAATCGAGTACCGAACTCATTGCTCCGGAACGATTAGCCGGGAAAGCTCCCGTATAAAAACTTATTTCACGTATTAAATCTGCATTGACAATGCTGACTGGTCCGCCGGACGCTCCCTGGGTAGCGAAGTGATTGATATTGGGTATTTCTATCCCATCCATATAGAAGCGGTTTTCGGAAGGTGATCCACCGCGTACAATCAAATCGTTTCTGTAGCCGATGGGTGAAAAGGAGACTCCCGGGTATGCCCTTACAATACGTGAAATATCCCGATTTCCTCCCGGGCTCTTTTCAATCTCCTGCAAGCCTATGATACGCATACTTACCGGACTTTCCACTGTCTTTCGAAAAGGGGAGGGGGTGACTACCACTGCTGCCAGCATATTCTCATCTTCTTCCATCTCTATCTCGATGAAAGGTGTAGAGGCGGAAACCACGTATTCGGGGGTCACTGCGCTTTTATAGCCTATCAGCGTCGCTTCGAAGCGGTAAATGCCCGGTGGTACCTGCTCAATTCGGAACATGCCGAGCGAATCGGTTGATGCTCCCTTGCCGGGAATACCTACAACTACGACATTAGCATACGCTACCGGTTGGCGGGACTGCTTGTCGATAATCTTTCCACGCACGGAGTAATCGACTGTTGTGGCGTGGATGCAGACATTGCACAATAGCAATGAAAGAGTCAGTAATATGTGTTTGGTTCTTATCATAATATACAAATATAGATATTATTGATATATGTAGGTGTGATATGGGTATAAAAAAAACTGCCCGGGAATATTCCCGAACAGTTTTCATTTCTTTGCTAAGTTGTAAGATTAATATCTTCCACCGCGATCTCCGCCGCCATAGCCACCGCCACGATTGCCGCCGCCGTAGCCACCGCCACGATTGCCACCGCCGTAGCCACCGCCACGATTGCCACCGCCGCCATAGCCACCACCACGGTTGCCGCCTGCAGGTCTTTCTGTTCTTGGGCGAGCTACGCTTACTGCAATGCTCTTGCCTTCGAATTCTGTTTCGTTAAGAGTGTCAATAGCCTTCTGACCTTCTTCATCATTCGGCATTTCTACGAAGCCGAAACCGCGTGAACGTCCCGTCTCTCTGTCGTTAATAATGTAGGCTGAAGTTACTTCGCCATACTGTGAAAATAATTCCTGTAAGCTGTCACTGTTTGTGTTCCAGCTTAGGTTTGCAACATAAATGTTCATTTCTTTTTGTAAGTTAAAATTGTTATTTATTAATGATTGAGATCCGCACGGCGTTCATACCTCGCGTACCACGTTCAATTTCAAATGTTACGTTATCCCCTTCGGTTATCCCTTCGGGAGCGGAAGTAACGTGGAAAAAATATTTCTCACCACTTCCTAAATCTTTAATAAAACCATAACCTCTGGACACATTAAAATGTTCAATACGTCCGTTTAATGGCAGAACCTCTTCTGCTTCGCCTTTTTTCGGAATTGATATTTCTATTTCAGAAGCATCTATTTCTTCTTTAGGCTTTACACCTTCTGGTGTGGAATGAAGAATACCGTTTTCGTCCACATAAGCCAGCATCTCTTCGAAGCTACGGCTACCGCTGCTCAAGCGTTCTTCTTTTCTCTTTTGTTTTTCTTCTCGCTTACTCTGTTTCGCTTTTTCTCTGTCTCTTTTACTTGATGTTACTCTTTTTACTGCCATTCTTTAATTATTATATATTATGCAGTTTATATACTGCACTTAGTTTTTCTGACTAATAGCTGCACCTAATCCGTTCAGGATTCATACAACAATTTAATCTTGTGATGAACAAAGGAGCTGATTATGAGGTCATTTTGGGATGGAATAATTTGCGGAATACCGCAAAAGCAAACATGCACAAAGAAGATTTCAGAATAAACCCTATTGTTTATGCTACAAAGATACAGATAAAAATGAGCTATCCATTCGTTTTTTAAATTATTTAAAGCGGTAGCTACTTATTTTTTACGTACATTTGTGCTTCTTAATATAAACACATAGCAAAAATGAAGAAGATTTTATTGTTAGGTTCCGGTGAACTGGGCAAAGAGTTCGTGATTTCTGCCCAACGAAAGGGTCAATATATTATTGCCTGTGATTCATATGCCGGAGCACCTGCCATGCAGGTGGCTGATGAATATGAGGTATTTAGCATGCTTGACGGCGATGCATTGGAACGTGTAGTACGCAAACACCAGCCGGATATTATTGTTCCGGAAATCGAGGCCATCCGTACAGAACGTCTTTACGATTTTGAGAAGGAAGGTATTCAGGTGGTACCCAGTGCCCGTGCCGTAAACTTTACCATGAACCGCAAGGCTATCCGTGATTTGGCCGCACAGGAGTTGGGACTGAAAACTGCTAAATATTTTTATGCCAAAACTCTGGATGAGTTGAAAGCAGCTTCTGAAAAGATTGGTTTTCCTTGCGTAGTGAAGCCGTTGATGTCTTCTTCGGGCAAGGGGCAGTCTCTTGTGAAGAGTGCGGATGAATTGGAACATGCCTGGGAATATGGCTGCAATGGTAGCCGTGGTGATATAAAAGAATTGATTATTGAAGAATTTATCAAGTTTGATAGTGAGATAACATTGCTTACGGTGACGCAAAAGAATGGGCCTACATTGTTCTGTCCGCCCATCGGACATGTGCAGAAAGGGGGAGATTATCGTGAAAGTTTTCAGCCGGCGCACATTGATCCTGCTCATTTGAAAGAAGCGCAGGAAATGGCTGAGAAAGTGACACGGGCTCTGACCGGCGCCGGCCTGTGGGGAGTTGAATTTTTCTTGAGCCATGAAAATGGAGTTTATTTCTCGGAACTTTCTCCGCGTCCGCATGATACGGGTATGGTGACATTGGCAGGAACACAAAATTTGAATGAATTTGAACTTCATTTGCGTGCTGTACTAGGCTTGCCTATTCCAAACATCAAGCAAGAGCGTATTGGTGCCAGTGCTGTGATTCTTTCAACTATTGCCAGCCAGGAACGTCCTGATTATCGTGGTATTGAAGAGGTGACGAAAGAAGAAGATACTTATCTCCGCATTTTCGGTAAGCCGACGACGCGCGTCAATCGGCGTATGGGCGTGGTGTTATGCTATGCACCGTTAAAGTCAGATCTGGATGCATTGAGAGATAAGGCTAAGCGAATTGCAGAAAAGGTTGAAGTGTATTAAGGCTTACTTATTAGATAAAAGAAAAGCAGTTGTCACAGATTGAGTGGCAGCTGCTTTTTTATTTCGCAACTACTATTTCAACATCATATCCGATAAAAAGCCCGCTTTCAATTACTCCGGTAATTGCTTTCAGGTTTTGTTCCAAAGAAGGGTCAACATAACTGAAGCGGGTATCAAAAATAAAGTTACCGTTTTCGGTAAGAACAGGCCCGTCTTTTCCACCGGCAAGACGCAATTTCACGTCAGAAGCTCCTAGCCGTTGCATCTCGCTTTCTACAAAAGTTAATGCACTTGGAAACACTTCTACAGGTATTGGAAAATGACTTCCTAAATGATCTACCAGTTTTGTATCATCAATGATAATGAAGCTCTTACTACTGCTTTTTATCAGAAGTTTTTCTTTGAACATGGCTCCACCACGCCCCTTAATCAGACTTTTCTCCGGATCTACTTCATCAGCACCATCAAAAACCCAGTCTGGACGCTTATTCCAAAGGGTCGTTTGTGGTATACCCAATTGTATGCAGGTCATGGAAATTTCTGCAGAGGCAGGGATAACTTCTATGTGTAGAGATTCTTTGCGAATACGTTCCGCTAATGCGAATAGCGTCAGATAAACGGTAGAACCGGAGCCGGCTCCGATCACATCACCATCCTTCGCCATTGCAGCAATTTCCTGTGCTACGATTTCTTTGCCCTCACGATTAATGATCGCATTCGACCATTGCAAATGATTTATCAGTTGATTATCCCATTTCATTGTCAGAGGTTGCTAATCGTTATTATCTTCTTCGTCGTCAGTCAGGTTGTTCAGTTCTACTTCAAGTTCAACCAACTCTTGTTCCCAAATTTTTCTGATGTTTGCCGGCGTATTTTTGGGAGCTTCCTTAATACGTTTTTGAGCTAATGATACTTCATGCTCCAGCTGTGAACGTCTACTCATAAGTCTTGCTATTTATAGTTATTTTTATAGATAACATTCTGTTTTGCTCAATTGTTCTTATATTTGGTAAGAATTTTGTATTACCCGAATAACTCGGGATAGATTTCTCCATCATCACCGGATACATCAAGGCTCTGTAGTAGTTTACCGTCAGGAGCATAGAAAAGCTGAATTTCTCTGTCAGAGTTATACTCTTCTATATCGATGATTACTACAGTAGGCATTTTGGGGAAGGTAATTATCTTTATATATCTGATCTGTATAGGAGGGGTCTCTGTCTGCATAAATGCTTTAACTACGGGAGCAGGGACATCTTCCAGGCTTTCGACGTTTGTCTCCGTCATTATCCATTGGGCATTGTTTCCGAACCAGGCGTTCATTTCGTGGCTATCTGAAACGAATCCGGCAATGTGGTAATCACTTTTATGCGTCCATTCCACGGTCGTCACTTTAGGATACATCTTTTTGAAAGTTTCCTGTACTTTTTCCGGAGTATTTTCTGCGCATACGGAAGCAGATATCAGCAACAACAAGCCTGCCAATAAACTGAAATTAAACTTTTTCATAATCAAGGTCTGTTTTTAGTTGCTATTAAGAACAACCCTGGGAGGCTTTTGTTTGTTGCATTTTTGAGCAAAAACAGAGTTGCTTTCATTCTCTGAAAATAATTATTGAGTCTGCGATATTTTGTATTGCTTAATTCACTACTTTCGGGCACTTTTTTAAAAAGACGAAATGAACAATGTATTGATCCTTGTAGACAGCTTGGATGATTGGAAACCATATTCCAAAACAAACAGCATTTTAACAGTATCTGACTACCTGAAGTATAAATTACCGGGAAAGGATCGTAAATTAGTAATCAACCTGAGTAATGATTATAGCTATAACTCCGAAGGCTATTATTGCTCGTTATTAGCCCAGACGAGGGGGCATAAAGTTATTCCCGGAGTAGATATAATTAATAAGGTGGAAGCAGGTGCAGGTATCCGTATGGATAGCAGTCTTCAAAAGCTTTGTTATCAATGGATTCAGAAAAATGAAATAACTGATGATCTTTGGTCTCTGAATGTATACTTTGGCACTTGCAAAGAGAAAGGATTGGAGCGTATAGCCCGTTTTATTTTTGAGAATTATCCGGCTCCTTTATTGCGGGTTACATTAAATACGCGACATAAGAATCAGATAGAAAATATTCAGTTTTTACCTTTGAGCTCATTGAATAATGAGGAAGAGGATTATTTCGCTAATGCTCTGGATTTGTTTAACAGAAAAGTGTGGCGCAATCCTCAGGCTTCGAAATCGGCAAGATACAACCTGGCTATACTGTATGATCCGGATGAGAAATTTCCGCCAAGCGATAAAAAGGCACTTCACAAACTACTTGAACTGGCTAAGAAGATGGATATTCATGCCGAATTGCTAACTGAAGAAGATGCCACACGACTGATGGAGTTTGATGCCTTATTTATTCGTACCACTACTTCGTTAAACCATTACACGTTCCGGCTTTCACAATTGGCCACACAAAATGGGTTGGCTGTTATAGATGATCCTCAATCTATTATCCGCTGTACTAATAAGGTTTATCTGAAAGAATTGTTTGAGAAGGAAAAGATTCCGGCACCGCTTTCCATGTTACTATTTAAATCGAATGTCAACTCTTATAAGGAGATTACGGAACAACTTGGTAGTCCTTTTATCCTGAAAATCCCAGATGGTTCTTTCTCTATCGGTATGAAGAAAGTCAATAATGAGATCGAGTTGGATGAAGCGTTGAAAGTATTGTTTGATAAGTCGTCTATACTGCTGGCTCAGGAGTTCACTCCAACAGATTTTGACTGGCGTATCGGCATTCTGAATGGAGAGCCTCTCTATGCGTGTAAGTATTATATGGCTAAGGGACATTGGCAAATCTATTGCCATTATGCTTCCGGACGGAGCCGCTGCGGACTGGTGGAGACTATTCCTATTTATCAAGTGCCACGTAAGGTATTGGATACAGCGCTGCGCACGGCTTCTTTTATTGGGAAAGGCCTGTATGGAGTAGATTTGAAAATGGTAAATGACCGTGCTATTGTTATTGAGATAAATGATAATCCCAGCATTGACCATGGATTAGAAGATGCCATTCTGGGAGACGAACTCTACTATCGATTGCTGAATAACTTTTGGCGTATGTTGGATGTAAAACGTTTCTAATTCGCATGGAAAAGCGATTTATACTTCGTTTGGCTGAAATTGATGATATTCCGTCAATTATGGAGATAGAACAAATTTGTTTTAATAAAGATAGTTTTTCAAAACGTCAGTTTGTTTATCTTATTTCTCAAGCAAAAGGATACTTTTGTGTAGTAGAATATCAGCAAAGGGTGGTGGGCTATTTTAGTGTATTGATAAATCAACGTGCTTGTAGTCTACGTATCTATTCGATAGCTGTTCATCCTGATTTTCATGGCAAGAAAGTGGGGCAATTACTAATAGATCAGACAGTTGTTATTGCCCAAAAACAAGGCTTAAAGAGAATTACTTTGGAGGTGAATGTTTCTAATTCCCCGGCTATTCATTTATATGAAAAAAATGGTTTTAAATGTACTTCCATAAAAGAGAACTATTATCATAACGGGACTTCTGCATATTATATGCAGAGGCCCACTATATATGCAGAGGCCCACTATAGTTGAATAGATATTCTTCTCTGGAAATCCGGTATCAGAAACAGGAATTAAAAAACAAACAGAGAGGCTGATTGCCCCTCTGCTTTACAATATTCTTAATTCCTGTTTAAAAATATAGTGTAATACTCTCTTTTCTTTGTCAAATTGTTAACAAGGTCGATAGAATTATTAAACCTTGTTGTAAAATGCCCTGTAAAGGCTCTGAAATTTGGAGAAATCAAGAAAAGCCGTACCTTTGCAATGTGTTTTTCATAGTATTAGATTTAAGGTTAACAAAAGATTGGCTGTCTGGGATAGATAGCCTTTTTTTATGTTTGCCCCCAGCATGGGGCGAACTGCTAATCTTCTCCAAGTAGATCGTAAGACGGTGCAAAGAACAGGGTCCCGGTAACCGCAGTACTAAAATCAAGCAAGCGGTCGGTGTTGCCTACAGGATTCCCGATAAACATACTTTCCAGCATCTGGCGCGTAGTACTGAATGTACTTGCATATCCAATGAAATAAGTACCGTATTCTCCTTTTGAAGTATTGGCAAATGGCATATTGGCACGTACTATTTTTAAATCATCTCCAATATTTGTTACAGCATTATGTGCATTTGCAGGCTTTTCTTCATCTGACAATTCCACATCATTGAACTTTCTTCGTCCTATCACCTTTTCCTGCTCTTCTACCGGAAGCGCATTCCAGGCATTCATATCGTGAATATACTTCTGTACAAATACGTAACTTCCACCCGCAAAATCCGGATCTTCTTCACCAACTACGGCAAAGTGATAAGGATTCTCGTCTACGGCTGGAGATTCTGTTCCATCTACGAAGCCAATGATTGCTTTACCATCCATATATCTGAAACCGTGAGTTTCATCAATAGCTTCGACAGCCCCCTTCAGTTTTTCATCGATGATAGAAGCAAATTCGTAACATAGCCCCATTTGCCGTGCCCGGATATGAAACAGTATATCACCGGGAGTGGATACAGCTGTATATTTACTTCCCCTTATTTCTTTGAAAGTTTCCAATTCTTTGGGTTTCCCCTTGCCAGGGAAAATACGATCCCATACATTAGCACTGAAACTTATCGTGCTACTGAACTGTGCATCGGGAAAGCGATTACGCATACTACGTATTAACGCTGAGAAATTGGCACATACATCTTTTACTTTGTCAACGGCATCAGGAGATTGATTTAATCCGTAAACGATGAAAATGGCATTTTCACCTTGTCTTTCGGTTACATCCTGTGGGGTGTTTCCTGCGAATGGATTTTGATGTGAATTCATACTTTTTCCTTTCATTAAATTTATACTTCAAAATATAACTTACCAAATGATGTTTTGTTCATACAAAAATAGTGGAATTCCTTCTTAGCATCTGTTGATGAATGTTTAAGCAACGTTAAATGGATGTCGCTTTTTTGTTCTGATTGTAGTAATAATAGTTCAAAAGGGTATAATTTATAGAAAAAACGTTTTCATAGAGTACAACCTGAAAGTTTTTGTGTTTACATTTGCAAAGTTGCTTATGTAACTATTCCGTAAAAATTAAGATTTGAAGCTTTGAACAAAAACTATTCAATAGGTGTTAAGCTCATAGCAGCGGAATGACAAGAACGCGACTTGTAGAGTTTAGAAAAAGAGAAATTATATAAAAAGATTGCTTATGTCACAAATTATCGGACATATCTCTCAGGTCATCGGACCGGTAGTAGACGTCTATTTTGAAGGTACGGATGCCGAACTGATGCTTCCAAGTATCCACGACGCACTGGAGATAAAAAGATCAAACGGAAAAACATTAATCGTAGAAGTGCAGCAACACATTGGCGAAAATACAGTGAGAACTGTAGCAATGGATAGTACGGACGGTTTACAAAGAGGTATGAAAGTGTATCCCACAGGTGGTCCTATTACCATGCCGGTGGGCGACCAGATTAAAGGTCGGTTGATGAATGTAGTGGGTGATTCCATCGATGGTATGAAAGAGTTAGACCGTGCCGGTGCTTATCCCATCCACCGTGATCCTCCTAAGTTTGAAGATTTGACTACCGTACAAGAGGTGCTCTATACAGGTATCAAGGTTATCGACTTGCTGGAACCTTACAGTAAGGGTGGTAAGATCGGTTTGTTCGGTGGTGCTGGTGTAGGTAAAACAGTGCTTATCCAGGAACTCATTAATAACATTGCTAAGAAACAACATGGTTTTTCTGTGTTTGCAGGAGTAGGAGAGCGTACCCGTGAAGGTAACGACTTGCTGCGTGAAATGATTGAATCCGGTGTTATCCGTTATGGTGAAGAGTTCAAGAAAAGTATGGAAGAAGGAAACTGGGATTTATCTAAGGTAGATTACAGTGAAGTGGAGAAATCACAGGTATCTTTGATATTTGGGCAGATGAACGAACCTCCCGGTGCGCGTCAATCAGTGGCATTGTCCGGGCTGACGGTGGCGGAAGCTTTCCGTGATCAGGGTGCTGAAACTGGTGGTTCACGTGATATCCTGTTCTTTATCGATAATATTTTCCGTTTCACACAAGCAGGTTCCGAAGTGTCCGCTTTGTTGGGACGTATGCCTTCGGCTGTAGGTTACCAACCTACGCTGGCTACTGAAATGGGTGCTATGCAGGAGCGTATTACTTCTACCCGAAATGGATCTATCACTTCTGTACAGGCTGTATATGTGCCTGCCGATGACTTGACTGACCCGGCACCTGCTACTACATTTACGCACCTGGATGCCACGACGGTATTGAGCCGTAAAATTACTGAGTTAGGTATTTATCCTGCCGTTGATCCGCTGGAATCTACTTCACGTATCCTCGACCCGCATGTTGTGGGAGAAGAGCATTATGAAGTGGCGCAACGGGTGAAACAAATTCTGCAACGTAACAAGGAATTGCAGGATATTATTTCTATCCTTGGTATGGAAGAACTTTCGGATGCCGACCGTACATTGGTGAATCGTGCACGTCGCGTGCAACGTTTTTTATCTCAGCCTTTTGCCGTTGCCGAACAATTTACAGGTGTACCGGGAACGATGGTGCCCATAGAAGACACTATCAAAGGCTTTAAGATGATTCTGGATGGTGAGGTGGACTATCTACCCGAACCTGCTTTCTTGAATGTCGGTACGATTGAAGAAGCGATAGAGAAAGGTAAGAAATTGCTGGATCAGGTAAATAATTAAAAAATAAAAGAAGGAAAGAGGCTATGAAGAAGTTGTATTTGAACATAGTGTCTCCTGAAAAGGAAATTTATAATGGAGAAGTGGAAAGTGTAACGCTACCTGGCACGATAGGAACGTTTACCATCCTTCCGCAACATGCACCCATTGTGTCTTCTCTTCGTGAAGGTAAGGTGATGTATGTACCGACAGAAGGAGAAGAACAGACTCTTGACATAGAGGGTGGTTTCATTGAGTTAAGTGGTGGAGTGGTTTCTGCCTGCGTAGACTGAAATAGTCTTTTCATCCTTAATTCTTTCATTCTTAATTTTAAATAATACTATGAGTATCAGCTTGACAAAGCGCAATTTTTTATATCAGATCACCCTGTTGACATTAATAGCAGGATGGGTAGGCGCAGGGATTTTACATTATTTATTGCCTGGACATTATTTTGGAGGATACCCTTTCATTCCGGTATATTTCTTCTTGTTCGGGCTTTTTGAGATATCTATGTTTGATGCTTGCCGTAAGCATGCCCCGCAAAAGATGTTGCTGCTTTACATGGCGATGAAGGTGATGAAGATGTTGCTCTCTGTGATACTCTTGGTGGTGTACTGCTTTGCAGTGCGGGAAGAAGCTAAGTTATTCCTGCTGACATTCATCCTTTACTATATAGTCTATCTGATATATGAGACTTGGTTCTTTTTTACTTATGAAGTAGGAAAGAAACAGAAAAAAGAAAAGAAAAATGAAACAAATGCGTAATCTATTGACCGGAATATTCCTGATGCTGGGAATGCTGCTTACTACCTTGCCTGTTGTGGCACAGGGGATTGAAGCGGAACTTGACAGCGTAGCCAAACGGGATGATGTCACTTCTACCGAACAGAAAGAAAACACGGTGGATGTGAAAGAGATCGTCTTCGGGCACATTGGCGATGCTTACGAGTGGCATATTACCACATGGGGAAAAACGCACGTCACTATCCCATTACCTATTATTGTATATAGCTCGCAGACTGGTTGGCACGCTTTCCTCTCTTCACGGTTGGAAGAAAATGGAGGATCTTATGAAGGATTCTTCATTGCTCCGGCAGGTAGCAGGTACGAAGGTAAGTTGGTTGAGCATGATGCAGCCGGAAACGAAATACGTCCTTGGGATATTTCTATCACAAAAGTGACACTGTCACTGTTGATAAACAGTGTATTGCTACTTGTCATTATTCTGGCCGTTGCCCAGTGGTATCGTAAACATCCGCAAGGTAGTGCGGCTCCGGGCGGCTTCATCGGATTTATGGAGATGTTTATCATGATGGTGAACGACGATATCATTAAGAGTTGTGTAGGGCCGAAGTATCGGAAGTTTGCTCCTTACCTGCTGACAGCGTTCTTCTTCATCTTTATAAATAATATCATGGGGTTGATTCCCATTTTCCCGGGTGGAGCTAATGTGACGGGTAATATTGCTATTACGATGGTTCTGGCACTTTTTACATTTGTTGCCGTCAACCTGTTCGGAACGAAAACCTATTGGAAAGATATTTTTTGGCCGGATGTGCCTTGGTGGCTGAAGGTTCCTGTACCGATGATGCCTTTTATTGAATTCTTCGGTATCTTCACCAAACCATTTGCCTTAATGATCCGTCTTTTTGCCAATATGTTGGCTGGACACATGGCAATGTTGGTGTTAACATGTCTGATCTTTATTTCCGCCAGTATGGGACCTGCGCTTAACGGTACGCTTACCGTGGCATCTGTGCTGTTCAATATCTTTATGAATGCATTGGAACTATTGGTGGCATTTATCCAGGCATACGTATTCACTATGTTGTCTGCCGTGTTCATCGGACTGGCTCAGGAAGAGCATAAAGAAGTAAAAGTGAAAGAAAACAACAATTAATAATAAACCATTTAAAAACAAAAGATTATGTTACTATCTGTATTATTGCAAGCTACTGCAGCTGCAGCCGGAATTAGTAAATTAGGTGCAGCAATCGGCGCCGGACTTGCCGTTATTGGCGCAGGTTTGGGTATTGGTAAAATTGGTGGTTCAGCTATGGAGGCTATTGCCCGCCAGCCGGAAGCATCGGGAGACATTCGTATGAACATGATTATCGCTGCTGCATTGATTGAAGGTGTTGCTCTGTTGGCAGTAGTTGTGTGTCTGTTAGTGTTCTTCTTATAATTAAAACGTAGATAAAATTATGTCATTGTTATTACCCGATAGTGGTCTGCTGTTCTGGATGCTTTTGTCGTTCGGTGTGGTGTTTGTGGTGTTGGCGAAGTATGGCTTTCCTGTCATTACTAAGATGGTAGAAGGCCGTAGAACCTACATAGACCAATCGCTGGAAGTGGCAAAAGAAGCTAATGCGCAACTTCAAAGACTAAAAGCTGAGAGCGAAGCATTGGTTGCTGCTGCCAACAAGGAGCAAGGACGCATCCTGCGGGAGGCGATGCACGAGCGTGACAAGATTATCGTCGAAGCACGCAAGCAGGCGGAAGTCGCCGCGCAGAAAGAGCTGGACGATGTGAAGAAGCAGATACAGCAAGAAAAGGAAGAGGCAATACGCGATATCCGTCGCCAGGTTGCCGTGCTTTCTGTGGATATTGCGGAGAAAGTAATCCGTAAGAATCTGGATGAAGAGCACGAACAAATGGAGATGATAGACAGGATGCTGGACGAGGTGCTGGCAGCCTCAAGAAGCAATTAAAGAATGAAAGGATTAAAGAATGAATGTCGCATATACTGTTTTTTCATTCTTTAATTCCTTAATTATTAATTTTCGAAGAAATGGATATAGGAATTGTTTCGATGCGATATGCCAAAGCGTTGATAGAATACGCAAAAGGTACGGGGGCTGAAGACCGCGTATACCATGAATTGCGTATGCTGGAACGAAGCTTCCGTAAGCATCCTGATTTACGGGAAGCGTTGGATAACCCCATTTTGAGGACTAAGGAGAAGTTTGCTCTGATTTGCACTGCTGCCGTAGGCAATGGAGAAGTGAGCCGGGAATTTTCCCGCTTCATAACACTTGTGTTGAGAAACCGCCGGGAGTACTATTTGCAGTACATCTGCCTGACTTATCTTGATCTATACAGGAAATTGAAGCATATCGGCGTAGGAAAGCTGATTACGTCTGTACCTGTGAGCCGGGAAGTTTGGGAGCGCATTCGAGATAGCGCTTCTACTTTGCTACATGCACAGATGGAGTTACAAACTGAAGTTGATCCTTCGATTGAAGGGGGCTTTATATTTGATATCAACGATTTCCGGCTGGATGCCAGCATCGCCACGCAACTAAAGAGAGTGAAACAACAGTTCATTGATAAGAACAGAAGAATTGTATAAGCACTAACTATTAATCACTAAAGAAACATGTCTGAAAATATAAAAGTAAGCGAAGTCTCCGATATTCTCCGTCACCAGTTAGAGGGAATTGATACCCGCGTGCAGTTGGATGAAATCGGTACGGTGCTGCAAGTCAGTGACGGTGTGGCACGTATCTACGGACTGCGCAATGCTGAAGCAAACGAACTGTTGGAGTTTGACAACGGTATCAAGGCGATTGTGATGAATCTGGAAGAGGACAACGTAGGAGCTGTTTTGCTGGGTCCTACAGATAAAATCAAAGAAGGCTACGTCGTGAAGCGTACCAAGCGAATTGCTTCCATTATGGTGGGAGAGGGTATGCTGGGACGTGTTATCGATCCCTTGGGAGCACCACTGGATGGTAAGGGACTCATTGGTGGAGAGCTGTGCGAAATGCCTTTGGAACGTAAAGCGCCGGGCGTTATTTTTCGTCAGCCTGTGAACCAGCCGTTACAGACTGGACTAAAAGCTGTGGATGCCATGATACCTATCGGTCGTGGACAGCGTGAGCTAATTATTGGTGACCGTCAGACGGGAAAGACAGCTATTGCCATCGATACGATCATCAACCAGCGTGCCAATTATGAGGCAGGCGATCCTGTATATTGCATCTATGTAGCCATTGGTCAGAAAGGTTCCACAGTAGCTACTATTGTGAACACCTTGCGTGAGAATGGTGCAATGGATTATACGATTGTGGTCGCCGCTACGGCAGGTGATCCCGCAGCGTTGCAGTATTATGCTCCGTTTGCAGGTGCCGCCATTGGTGAATACTTCCGCGATACCGGTCGTCATGCACTGGTGGTTTATGATGACCTTTCCAAGCAGGCGGTAGCTTATCGTGAAGTATCATTGATTTTGCGTCGTCCTTCAGGTCGTGAAGCTTATCCGGGTGATATCTTCTATCTGCATTCTCGTTTGCTGGAACGTGCAGCACGTATCATCAACCAGGAAGAAGTGGCACGTGAAATGAATGACTTGCCTGAAAGTTTGAAAGGCAAAGTAAAAGGTGGCGGTTCGCTGACTGCACTGCCTATTATCGAGACACAGGCAGGAGACGTATCTGCATACATCCCAACGAATGTGATTTCTATCACTGACGGACAGATATTCCTTGATACAGACTTGTTTAACCAAGGTAACCGCCCGGCCATCAATGTGGGTATCTCTGTGAGTCGTGTGGGTGGTAATGCTCAGATTAAGGCGATGAAGAAAGTGGCTGGTACATTGAAGATAGACCAGGCACAGTATCGCGAGCTGGAAGCATTTACGAAGTTCAGCGGCGATATGGACCCTGTTACTGCATTGACCATTGATAAGGGACAAAAGAATACCCGTTTATTGGTTCAGCCGCAATACAGTCCGATGCCGGTAGAAAAGCAGATTGCCATTCTGTATTGTGGTACACATGGCTTACTGCGTAATGTTCCGTTGGATAAAGTAACAGATTTCGAAAGGAGTTTCCTTGAAGCGCTTGAAATGAATCACCGCACTGATGTGCTCGATGTACTGAAGAGTGGTGTCATTGACGATGATGTCTGCAAGAAGATAGAGGAAACAGCAGATCTGATGTCGAAACAATATTTATAAATAGGTATTAATTTTTAGGTGTTAAGTATTATACGGCACTGATTTGTGCATTCCTAACACTTAATACCTGATACTTAATACTTAATACTTAAGTAGATGGGTTCTTTAAAAGAAGTAAAAAACAGAATAAACTCCGTCAAGAGTACGCGTCAGATAACATCGGCTATGAAGATGGTGGCATCCGCTAAGTTGCATAAGGCACAGACGCGGATTGAGAATATGCTGCCTTATCAACAGAAGTTGAATGAAATTCTGACTAACTTCTTGTCTACAGATGCTACATTTGAGTCGCCTTATACCGAAGTGCGTTCCGTAACGCGGATAGCGGTCGTGGTTTTCTCATCCAACAGTTCGCTGTGCGGAGCTTTCAATGCGAATGTGGTAAAAAAGCTCGGAGAAACGCTGGAAGAATATAAATCACTTGGTAAAGAGAACGTTCTGATATATCCTGTAGGAAAGAAAGTAGAGCAGGCTGTGAAAAAGCTGGGCTATACATCGCAGGGAAGTTATCAAGAGATGGCGGATAAACCATCATATGTACAAGCGTATGAACTTGCCGCGTTGTTGATGCAAGAGTTTATGGAAAAACAAATCGACCGTGTGGAGCTGATTTATCATCATTTCAAATCAATGGGTTCGCAGATATTGATGCGTGAAGAATATCTTCCTATCGATTTGAGCAAGGTGGCAGCAACTGCTGCAACAGAAGGATCGGGGAAACGTGGTTTCCAGAATGATTATATTGTAGAGCCATCTGTCGGACAGCTGATTGCTGATTTATTACCGAAGGTATTGAGTCAGAAACTATTTACTGTGCTTCAGGATTCTAATGCTTCTGAACATGCTGCGCGTACACTTGCCATGCAGACTGCAACAGATAATGCGAATGAATTGATACAGGACTTGACGAAGCAATATAACAAGAGCAGACAACAGGCAATCACAAACGAATTGCTGGATATTATAGCAGGAAGTATGAAATAAGCAAGTGACGAGTTACGAGCTACAAGCTACGAGTGGCTACGCTATGTTCCGAAAGGTACTTGTAGCCCGTAGCTCGTAGCTTGTAACTTTTGTAGCTTGTCACTTTTTTCCTTTTTTTGCAAAAAGATGTGCCAATGGAGGCTTTAGCTCTTTTATTTGTGCTACCTTTACGCCTCCAACCAACATTGATGAAATAATGGAACAGAATCCTGAATTGGCATTAGCGTGGCAATTTATAGAAAATACAGGCACACATCTCTTTTTGACCGGTAAAGCAGGGACCGGAAAAACTACATTCCTGCGGCGGTTGAAGTCCGAAAGTCCAAAGCGTATGGTTGTTCTTGCCCCAACAGGTATTGCAGCTATCAATGCAGGTGGCGTAACCATCCACTCTTTCTTTCAGTTACCTTTTGCCCCTTACGTACCTGATACCTCATTCAGTGCGGATGGCAAAGCACAATATCGTTTCCGTTTCGGAAAAGATAAACTCAACATCATGCGTAGTATAGACTTGCTGGTGATTGATGAAATCAGTATGGTACGTGCTGATCTTCTAGATGCGATAGACGACGTGCTGAGACGTTTTCGTGATCGCAGTAAACCCTTCGGTGGTGTGCAATTGCTGATGATCGGAGATTTGCAGCAGCTTGCCCCAGTGATAAAAGATGAAGAGTGGCAGATGCTGAACAGTTACTATGATACTCCTTATTTCTTTTCCAGTCGTGCACTGAGACAGTCTGAATATTGTACGCTTGAACTGAAAACGGTGTATCGTCAGAGTGATACTCACTTTCTGGATATGCTGAACCGTATTCGGGAGAACCGTTGTGATAAAACTTTGCTGGATGAATTGAACCGTAGGTACATTCCGAATTTCAACCCTTCGAAAGAGGAAGGATATATCCAGCTGACTACCCATAACTATCAGGCGCAACGTATCAATGAACATGAACTGGCACAATTACCCGGTCGTTCCTTCACCTTTCGTGCCCAGATAGATGGAAAGTTTCCTGAATATTCTTATCCCACAGATGAAGTGCTTGAACTGAAACGTGGTGCCCAAGTCATGTTTGTGAAGAATGATTCATCCGGTGAGCACCGTTATTACAATGGTATGATCGGTGAAGTGGTGAATGTCTCAGCTTTGGGTATAGAAGTACGTAGTAAAGGAAGTGAGGATGCTTTTATGCTGCAAGAAGAAGAATGGACGAATGCAAAATACGTGTTGGATGAAGAGACTAAGGAAATCACCGAAGATATAGAAGGAGTCTTCAAACAATTCCCTCTGAAGCTGGCATGGGCTATTACTATCCATAAAAGTCAGGGACTGACATTTGAACGTGCAATAATCGATGCCAGTGCTTCTTTTGCACACGGACAGACTTATGTGGCATTAAGCCGTTGTAAAACATTGGAAGGTTTGGTATTGAGCGCTCCACTGTCGGCAAGAGCGGTCATCAGTGACAGTGCTGTAGATACTTTTACGGAAGATGCGCGTAGAAACGAACCTGATGAAACGCGTTACAGGAGATTGCAACAAGCATACTTTCTGGAATTGCTATCGGGATTGTTTGATTTCTTACCGTTAGAGTTGGCATTGAAGCGCTTTGTGAGATTGGTGGATGAACACTTGTATAAACTCTATCCCAAACTATTGACTGAATATAAATCAGAAACGGAACGTTTTCACGAGAAGGTTATGAAAGTTGCCCAAAAGTTTAGCCTTCAATACACACGCCTGGTTGATGGTGCCGAAGATTATGCAACGGATAAAAGCTTGCAGGAACGTATTCATTTGGGAGCGGAATATTTTAAAGAACAGTTAGAACCTTTGGATGCTATCAGGAGTAGTACCATTGTGGAAACAGATAATAAAGAACTAAAAAAACAGTTGAAGACTGCCAGTGAGGAATTGGATGATCTACTTCTGTTAAAAGTTGACTTATTGGAATTTGTTATCAGTAAGGGCTTTCATGTAGGAGAGTACCTGAAACAAAAGGCGGTACTTTCCATTGACGATACGACATCGACTAAAGGCAAAGAGGAGAAGCGTTCCGGTAATTCTACCGAAAGAAGAAAACGAAAAGGCGGAACCGAGGAAAGTGGAAATACCCCTGCACGGAAAAAAACAGCAGCAGTGGAAGTTCCTTCGGATATCCTGCATCCCGAATTATACAGGCGTCTGGTAGCATGGCGTAATGCAGAAGCGTCTCAATTAGGATTACCGGTATATACCGTAATCCAACAGAAAGCTATTTTAGGTATCACCAATTTATTACCGGAAGATAAATCCGCTCTTCTCCGGATCCCTTATTTTGGCAAAAAAGGAGTGGAAAAGTATGGGGATGAGTTGCTGGAGATGGTGCGGGTGTATAAGAAGGAGAGTGGAATTGCAGAAACGCTGTTTAGTGATTAGTGGCACTCACCACTAATCACTTATTTAAAGATTGAACATTAGTTTTATTCCTTCTTCCAGAGTATGTGGTTGGTATCCCAGTTCTCTGCGTGCTTTTTCAATGCTTAATCCGCTGAAACGGGGACGGGGAGTTGTTTCTCCCATTTGCTTGGTAGTGACTGGCAGAATTAATGAATAATCCAGATTCAACGTATCTGCTACACGATAAGCAATATCGGCTATAGTCAGACATTCCGAGCCACAGATGTGATAAATGCCATTATTGGGATGATTTATCAGTTTCTCTATTCCTTGAGAAACATCGCCTACATAGGTTGGCGTGCGCCACTGGTCGGAAACCACCCGTATTTCTTCATTATTTCTTAAACGATTGGCTACCAATTGCAGAATATTCCCGTGTTGCCCCGGCAGGGCGGCACCATAGACCACTACCACACGTGCGATGGCATAATTGCTACAGAGCTCAGCTACCCGTTTTTCACCTTTCAGTTTGGTTGCCCCATAATAGTTGACGGGATCAGGAGTATCTTCTTCTGTATAAAGCTGCCCTGTATCTCCATTAAATACAAAGTCAGTAGATAGATGTATAAAGCGTGCAGCGGATGCTTCGCATCGGAATGCCAATTGTCCCACAGCATTGACATTGATACTGTCTGCCTCCTCACGGTGTGCTTCGCAATAATCAGGAACGGATAATGCGGACGTGTTGATCACTATATTCGGGCGTACTTCCCGGAACAATGCGCTTTGTTCCCCCATCTGGCAGATGTCTGCACTGATGAAACGATAATTCCCGGAATCGGGAGCAATGTCGTCATGCAGAGAACAACCTGTTACTATATACTCGTCATTGCGTGACAAATCATTCAATATCCGGCGTCCTGTGAAGCCATTGGCACCTATTACCAATACTTTTTTCTTCATATTCATATTATTTCAGTATATAATCCCTTGACTGTAGTCTTTTTTAGTAAGGTCCATTCCTTCCTTGTTGTACTTCGATTCTAATTCCGAATGATCCGTTTGCCGACTTCAGTTCGAAAGCGCCTTTGAAGTTATTCCGTTCCCACGGCAGGGCAGAAGGATTAGGGACTTTCCGTCCGTCCTTGTCATACTCTCCATAAGTATTGATGCGCATTCCATTCTTCAGCCGGAAACTTCCCATTTGCAGGTTTTGGGGAGATGATCCGAAACCTGTCAGTCCGAAAGGGTTCATACTGTATATGGTGGAGCTACCTAAACTAAATAAGTGTGAGTAGCCTTGTGAGTAGGTCACATTCGGGTCCAAGCGAAACAGAAAACTATAATCTTTGCTGGCATCGGGAATGTCTAAAGTCATTTTTGGCATTTGGGGAGCTGCCATTTTCATCAGGTTCATATCCAAAAGGAATCCATCAAAATTCTTTGTTGCCGGCATATTCATACTGCGAACACTGTCAGCGGGTACTTCATTCTGGGCATTTACCCTGAAAGAAAGAAGACAGAAAAGTATGATTAGTCCTATATATTTCATCACTTAATGGTCTTTATTTAATGGCGAATATAAGAAATAAGTATGAATTATGGAAATATATAGCATTTATTAAAATAAAACTTGTATATTATATGCTGATATTTGAGTATTGTTGTTATCTTTGGAGCGTAAATAATTGAATTGGTTTTATAAGCAATCTATTTGTTCCTCTCTAACCGGTAAATGAACGGGCTGTATCTCGTGTGGAAATGCAGCCCGTTTTCTATTTCTTTTTTCTATTGAGATGAATCACCGGAGCAAGTATCGGGACTGTTTCCCACTTCATTTTCGAAGCATTGTACGCTCGTTCCACGCCTCCCTGTATTTCCAGATAATCATTGATTTTCACTTCCATGACTACACCGTAGTGGCTTTGTGGATACATAGGATTCATATATCCGTTCAGAGAGTTTTGTTTGCCAAAGCCTGAATATTGTCCGAAGAAGCGGATACGAAGGAAATTGTTGATGCGATAGGCGGCAGAGGCATCCAAGCCAATGTCGAATTGAGAACCATGCATGCGCGAAGGGATGGTGTATTTGGCGGTATACATACCCCCTGTCAATTCCCAGCGTTCATTAGGGCGATATCTAAAATCGGCACCTGCCTGGATAATCGTTCCCATAGTAGGGTAGGTATTGTAGGTGCTGAATGTGCTCAATATACTATTGGGTGAAAGCTGAAAAGCACCGTAATGCTCGTAATCCATCACGAAAGGATCGTAACTGCTGACCATCTTTCCCATTCTGATATCCATCCACGGAAAGTTGGGATAATAAGTCGGAAGAATGATGCGTAAGTCTGTGCTATCCATGCTGAGAGAAGTCTTTACCGGCATATCCCGATTAGGAGCGGCAGCTGTTCCGGGTGGAGGAAACAACGGCTCTTTTCCCATTTCCGTGGGAAAACGATTCAATAATGTGCTGTCCTTTGTTTGCTCGTTTTGTGCAGCAACGCGAAAGGAAACAGTGAGAAGGAACAGAATGATGAATAGTTTTTTCATAAGTCGTTATGTGTTAACGGAAGTTTCAGTTGATGATAAGTTTGTATCCGATACCTCGGACATTGACAATGCGGATACGTTCGTCCTTGGAAAGTTTATGTCGCAATTTAGTGATGAACACGTGCAGACTGCGCGAATTGAAGAAACTGTCGTCCCCCCAAAGATCGAGCAGGATATTCTGGGTATTCACTACCTGATTACGGTTTTCGCACAGGCGTTTCAGGATTTCGGCCTCGCGGTGGGAGAGTTCCTGCTCTATTCCGGTATGGGACAATATCTGTGTGACAGAGTTGAAATGGTAATCGCCTATCTCGAAACAGGTTTCTTCCTTCTTCGGTTCCTCTTTGAATGTAAATGCTTTGCCCACCAGCGCTTTAATGCGTACGATAAGTTCCTGCATGCCGAAAGGCTTTTTCAGATAGTCGTTGGCTCCGAGTTCAAAGCCTTCTACCACATCGTTGATGGAAGAACGGGCGGTGAGAAAAAGTACCGGAGTTCGTTTATCGGTCTGACGGATGTGGCGTACCATTTCAAAACCATCCATACGAGGCATCATAACATCGGCTACCAGTACATCAGGGCGTAAGTCGAAGAACATACGCAGACCTTCCTCGCCATCGGCAGCAGTATGGATGATGAAGTTCTGGCCTTCCAGCGTATCTTTGATAATCATGGCGAGGGTTTGTTCATCCTCAACCAGCAGTACCTTGATTTTGTCCATATCTTGATTCATTTTCATAATAAGCAATGTTATTCAGATTCTTATTGTAAAAGTACTTCCTTTTCCCGCTTCACTTCGTACGGTTACAATGCCACCGTGCTTTTCTACCATTGTCTTTACATAGAAAAGCCCCAGCCCGTAGCCTTTGGTATTGTGGATATTTCCTGTCGGAACCCGGTAGAATTTATCGAAAATGTGAGGCTGTTTATCCGTAGGGATACCAATACCGTGGTCTGTAACTGAGATTTCCACTTGTTCCGTTTCCTTTTTCCGGCAACAGATCATTATGTCGGCTTTATCCGGAGAGTATTTGATGGCATTATCTATCAGGTTACTCAGAATATTACTAAAGTGTGTACGGTCGGCAATGATTGTCAGGTCTTCCGGTGCAATGTCGAGATTGATTTCTACAGGCTTGCCCGCTTTCAGTTTATGCTGTTCGATGAGTGCCGGGAACAGATCGTGCAAGCTAAGCGTCTCCGGATGCAGACGGAAGGTTTTACGGCGTTCCATACTCATGGAGAGAATTTGTTCCACCAGTCCGCTTAATCGCTGTAACTGTTCCTGGCAGATACCCAGATACTTATCCCGTTGTTGCTTGTCTTCTGCCAGATTAAAATTAAGCAAAGCATCGTTGGCGGCATACGCCACGGCAATAGGTGTTTTCAGTTCGTGGGTGATGTTGTTGGTAAAGTCGCTCTTCATCTCTTCCAGTGTTTTCTGCCGCAAAATGGTGCGGATAAGAAACCAGAAGGAGAAACCTAATATAATAAGGATAACGAATGATGTGGTAAGAATACCGCTCATCTGCCGCAATACAATCTTATAAATAGGTTCTATTGTGAGGCGGTAACTTTGATTGGAGTGAATGTCGAAAGCATAATTATATTGTTTTGCTTTTTCACTGGGTATGTATCCGGGAGTCCCGACAATGGCGAGCGTATCAGTGTAAACCAGCGTTGAGTCCGGATCGGCACCGGAATGAAGACGCTCCAATCGGTAGGGAAGTTTAAGCCCCCGTTCTTGCAGATAGGTATTCAGCAGACTGTCATAAACGGCTATATCAGGTTCTATAAAAATATCCAGTCCCGAGTGCATTCCACGCTGGATGAAAGTGGCAAGTTCCACCATACTGCTTTGGTCACGCAGCATCATGTCTATTCCACCTTCGGCTCTTAAAGAAGCCTGAGGTTCATCCTCATTAATCACTGTATCTTCCAGGACCTCTTTTACTGAATCTCTTTCTGCCCAGACTGAAATATTTGTGCCTTCCTGTCCCCGTGTGAAAAGGATATCTCTTGTCGAGTCATTCGGGTAACTCACTGAGACGCTGTCATACTTCATAGGGATACCGTCTTTTAAAAGTGAACGACTTCCGGCACTATCTGTTTGGTTAACAGTTGTACTGCTGCGGACAAATGATTTTCCGGAATCGGAATTGTATCCTGCTGAAACCTCTACGGAACCGTGGGCTTTATTTTCTTTTTGCATCTCCTTTACACGAAGCATCATTTCATTATAATCGCTCATGCGCATGGCTTCTACGATGCTTTGTTCCAGTTCGTGCTTCATTGTTTTGTATAGCCCCGTGATCCAGTATGCCTGGTAAATAAAGATACCCAGCAGAGAAATTATGACTAATATGGCAATAGGTTTGAATGGCAGTTTCATGTAGCTCTTGTATTTATATGGACAAAGATAGGAAAGATAAACGGTACATGTATGGACGGTAAGACTAAATAACACTTCAGATAACACTAGATAAGACTACGTAAGTTCCGGATAACATAAAGTCCGGAAGATTTCACCGTACTTTGCAGTGCAAGAGCTTAAGGGATGATTCGGGTTTGCACAAGGCATCTTTTGCAAAAGGTATAGGGAGAATCCTGTGCAGTCCCTTGCATAATTGGGTGTCAACCTTGGTCAACCGGCCTGTCAACCTAGGTTAACGGATCTGTCAACCAAGCTTAATCGACCTGTCAACCAAGGTTGACACCCAATCATCTCTAAGTCTGAACACATTTATGTCGTATCTAAAACAAATGAACATGAAGTCTTATTACTATCTTTCCCTGATGCTATGTGCATTGAGCGCAGGAGTTTCCGCTCAGGAAATAACGAAGAGTACGGATGCAGAGAGCGAACGGACGCTCAGTGCGGACAGTATTATAACACAAGACAAGCAGCTGGACAGTCTTTACCAATCTCTTCCCGAAGTAATGGTTACCGGACAACGTCCCATCGTGAAAGCGGAGCAAGGTAAACTGGTGTACGATCTTCCGCGTCTTATCGGTAATCTACCTGTAGATAATGCTTATGACGCTGTGAAGGAACTGCCGGGCGTAACCGAGATGAATGGCGGGTTGATGTTGGCAGGGCAGGGGGTAACTGTAATATTGGATGGCAAAGTTACCACCATGAGTACCGAACAGCTTTATTCTTTATTGAAAAGCATCCCGTCCAGTCGCATAGAGAAGGCGGAAGTGATGTACAATGCTCCGGCACGCTATCAGGTACGGGGTGCACTTATCAATATTACACTGAAGCAAAGCACCGGAGGCCCGTCTTCCTGGCAAGGAGAGCTTTATGGCAAATATAATCAGAAACATTACGAGGGCTTCAACGAACGTGCCAGCCTGATCTATAATGGAAATAAATTCTCAGCAGATTTTCTTTACTCACACAACCACGGACGGGGATATTCTTTAACCGATAAAGAAGCTATGCACTCTCTGGCGGACGGTTCGGTTCATCACATCACAACCGATGAGATGGGCCGGAGCCGTTCACATACCCATAGTTTCCGGGTAGGGGCGGATTACAATATTGCCAAGGACCATCAGCTGAGTTTTGTTTATAATGGAAGTTATTCGACTTACCACAGCCTGATGGATATTTACGGTACGCAGCAGTCCAACACCCGTAGCAACAGCACCGATTGGCTGCACAACGGACGTCTGGATTACCGTACACCTTTCGGACTGAAAGCCGGTGCCGAACTGACTTATTACCGTTCTCCATCCGATCAGTTATTGCATAGCAGCATGCAAGGTGAAGAGCTGGCCTTTTATACCGAAGACTGTCAGCGCATCAATCGCTGGAAATTCTTCCTTGCCCAGGAGCATAAGCTGGGTCGTGGATGGGGACTGAATTATGGTGCCGTTTATACTACCAGTATCGACCACAGTTATCAGTATTATTATGATACGGAGAAGGATGCGGGAACAAAGGCAGGTGTGAGCACAGGCATTCCCGATAATATGCAATCCCGCCGTCGCGAACAAACTCTGAACTTCTATGCAGGTTTCAATAAAAGTTTCGGTGATAAACTTTCCCTGGATGCTTCGCTTGCCGTGGAGCATTACAAGACACCGGTCTGGAATCAGTGGGATTGGTATCCTACCATTAACCTGAGTTATATGCCCGCTCCCGGCCATGTCTGGCAATTGGCTTTGAGCAGTGATAAGGACTATCCTGATTATTGGGCTGTGCAGGACGCCATCTCTTATCTGGGCGGTGGATATTCTGAAATACATGGGAACCCGTTCCTGAAGCCGGCTCAGGAATATCAGCTCCAACTGACACATATTTTGAAGAGTAAATACATCTTTAGTGCATGGTTTTCCCATACGAAAGATTACTCTACCCAGACTCTTTATCAATCTTCTGAACGTCTGGTGGAAATCTATAAACATTTGAATTTTAATTACCAACAACAGGCCGGAGTACAGGCTTCTATACCTTTTGATATAAAGCAATGGTTGAATTCTCGTTTAACTTTGATTGGTGTATGGCATCATGAGAAGGATGATGATTTCTGGGATATTCCTTTTAACCGGAATATTTGTTATGGTATTGCCGTACTGACAAATACTTTCACTCTCTCTAAGAAGCCTGATCTGAAACTGACACTGACGGGAATGGCTCGTAGTAAAGCGACTCAGGGAATTTATGATTTACCGTCTTCAGGGTATGTAAATGCAGCTTTGCGGTATGGCTTTGCCAAAGGAAAGGCTATTCTGAATCTTTATTGCAATGATATCTTTGAGACGGGACAGATAAAACCACGTATCCGCTTTGGTACGCAGAACGTGACGAATGATTATGCTTGTTTCAGGGAAATCGGGGTGTCGTTTACGTATAAGTTCGGAGGATATAGGGAGAAGAAGAGGGAGGAGGTGGATACGTCGAGGTTTAAGTAATGTGTGTGTACTTTTTCTTTTGTCTCAAAACAAAAGAAAAGTACTTTCACCAGCATAATACACATTAAAAAAATCAGAATCTTTTGCTCCTTCCTCCTCTATATTTCTTAATTTTGTCGGAACAAAATGAAGTATCAACCTTCCGCACACTCAATCTCAAAATGACACTGCGGAACCTAAATTATCGTATTATGATTAACAGATTCGTCTTGAACGAAGTATCCTACTTCGGACCGGGTGCCCGCGAAGTGCTCCCACAGGAAATTAAACGTCTCGGCTTGAAAAAAGCTTTTGTATCCACCGACAAAGATTTGATTAAATTTGGAGTAGCCGACAAGGTGCTGTCCGTACTGGATAAGGCAGGTATACCCTATGTTGTATTCAGCGATATTAAACCAAATCCTACGGTTAGTAATGTAAATGCAGGTGTGAAAGCGTTTGCAGAATCCGGTGCCGATTTTATTCTGGCTATTGGCGGCGGTTCTTCTATCGATACATCAAAAGCTATCGGCATTATCACTAATAATCCGGAATTCAGTGATGTGGTTTCTCTGGAAGGAGTGGCGCCGACTCAGAAGAAGTCCGTGCCTATCATTGCACTGCCTACCACTGCGGGAACTGCTGCTGAGGTAACCATCAACTACGTGATTACCGACGAAGTGAATGAAAAGAAGATGGTATGCGTAGATCCGAATGATATTCCTGCCATCGCCATTGTAGATGCCGAATTGATGTACACTTTGCCTAAAGGGCTGACCGCTTCTACGGGATTGGATGCATTGACACATGCTATTGAAGGTCTGATTACTAAGGGAGCTTGGGAAATGAGCGATATGTTTGAAATTAAAGCTATCGAAATGATTACCCGTTATCTGGAAACGGCTGTGTTTGAGCCGACGAATGCAGAGGCGCGTAATGGTATGGCGGTAGCGCAATATATTGCAGGTATGGCTTTCTCTAATGTAGGTTTGGGCGTTGTTCACGGCATGGCACATCCGTTGGGTGCTATTTTCGATATACCTCATGGTGTGGCTAATGCGTTGTTGCTGCCTATCATTATGGAGTTCAATGCTCCTGCTGCGCTTGATAAGTATGTGGAAATTGCTAAGGCGATGACAGTATATAAAGAAGGAATGAGCCAGGAAGAGGCTGCACGTGCTGCCGTAGATGCAGTGAGAGCACTGTCAGTAAGAGTAGGTATTCCGCAACACCTTTCTGAATTGGGCATCAAGGAGAGCGACCTCGACAAGCTGGCTACTGCCGCTATTGCCGATGTTTGTACACCGGGTAATCCTCGCGAGGTGACGAAAGAGATTATATTGGATTTGTATAAGAAAGCACTATAAGAATCAAACCACCGGAAACAGAAGCGTAAACGTACTCCTTTCTCCTGTTTTTGACTGCACGGTAATACTTCCGTGATGCTGGTGCATAATTTGCCGGGAGATGGTCAGTCCGATGCCTGAACCTGTTGGTTTTGTGGTAAAGAAAGGGATGAAGATTCGTTCCTGGACTTCCGGCTCGATACCGGTTCCATTATCAGTAACACGCAGGAAAAGATGATTTCCTGGAGTGATGCCCGCGGAAAGAGTGATTTGTGTCGCTTCGTTTTCGCGGGCATTCCGTATCAGGTTGATAAGAACTTGTTCTATCTGTTCCTTGTCCGCAATGACACGTAACGCAACGGCAGGTACGGAGAGATGCAAGTCGTTCGCTTCATTCTGCATCAGCCGGAGCACTCCTTCCAGCAATTCCTCTGCGTTGCAGAGTTTCAGTATAGGTTGGGGGAGATGCGATACTTCCCGATAACTATTCATGAAACGCACCAGCCCGTTTCCTCGTCGCCCAATGGTTTGCAACATCTGCTTCATCTCTGTTTTGGTTTCTTCATCCCCCTCCAGACTATCGGCATATTTGGTAAGAAGTTCCGTCAGTGATATGATAGGAGTGATGGAATTCATAATTTCATGCGTCAGTACGCGGATTAGCTTCTGCCATGCTTCTGTTTCGCGGCTATCCAGTGCAGAATGGATATTTTTCATTCCTGCAATCAACAGCTTCCTGCCCTGAATAATGAATTCCATGCCGGAAAGGGCAAGCTGCACAGTCTCTTCCTCTTCTTTGATTTGCCAGACGGAAAGATCGCCCGCTTTCAATGTGCGCAGTTTTTCCGGCAGATTCGGATGAAACTCTGTCAAGTCATCCACCGTTCGCGGATGTTCCATGTGTATCAGACGCTTTGCCGCTTCGTTAACCCATTCCATCTGCCCGTCAGGAGCATAAACGAGGACTGCCATATCTATATGATTGGCCAGAGCCTGGAAGTATTGCAACTGGCTTTCTTTCTTTTGCAGATTACTGCGATAGTGTTCAAGGGCATCCTGCATCTCGGTCAATAACTCTTCGGGGAGAGTTTGCGGAGCGTTAGGATGGGCGGCAGGAGAAGATAGGAATTCAGAGTATCGCACTGACCAAATGAATTGAGCCATCGCACGTGCAGAATGTAATATATACCGATAGATAGCGTAAGCCACAAACGCTGTGAGGCAGAGTGCTACACACAGGCTGATATAAAACCCGTGCACGGCCAGCCATGCCGAACACAAACAACATGCCAGCAATCCGACCGTAAGCCAGAGAGGCGTCTTCGCCCAAGCTTGTTTCTTCATAATCCGAACTTTTCAATCCTTCTATATAGTGATGTCCTCGTTATCCCCAGCATTTCCGCAGCCAACGTGATGTTTCCTCCGCATATCCGCAGCACCTCATTGATAGTTTCCCGTTCCATTCGTTCCAGATTATATTTCTCTTTTTCGGGAATGGCATTGGAAGATTGAGGCGAACGTAGCATGAAATCATCTGCCGTCAGCATTGTTCCGGTAGAAAGGATAACGGCACGTTCGATGGCGTGTTCCAATTCGCGTACATTTCCCGGCCAGCGGTAAAGCTGTAGCATTTTACGGGCTTCTTTGGAGATGCCCCGGAGTTCTTTCTTATATTTCTTCCGATAGCGTTGCAGGAAAAAGTCGGCCAACAGGAACAGGTCGTTTCCCCGTTCCCTCAAAGGAGGGATGCGAATTTCGATCGTATTGATGCGGTAAAGTAAATCCTGGCGGAACTGTCCGTTATCAATGGCAGCATATAAATCTGTATTCGTGGCGCAAATCAGTCTTACATCCACCGGATAAGAAGTGGTGGAACCCAACCGTGAACTCTTTCTCTGTTCAATGACCGAAAGCATTTTCGCCTGGAGCGGAAGACTCAGGTTTCCGATTTCATTCAAAAACAGCGTTCCACCCGAAGCTACTTCCACACGTCCCGGTTTATTTTTGCGGGCATCGGTGAATGCTCCCTTTTCATATCCGAACAACTCACTTTCAAACAATGTATCGGGGATACTGCCTAAATCAATAGGTACATATATCTCGTTTTTGCGGGGCGACTGCTCGTACACATACCGGGCCATCAGGTCTTTACCCGTTCCGTTTTCACCTAATAATAACAGGTTCGCATCCGTATCGGAGAACTTCTTTATCGTTTGGAAGATGGCTTGCATTGCTGCCGATTCACCAATCACGCATGTCGGTTCGGCGGGAAGGGAGAGGGCTTCCGTTTGTTCTTTCAGGGCCTCTTTCTGTTGCTTCAAAGTTTCTACTTCCGTCCGGCTGAAACTGAGTTGCAGGGCGGAAGATACGGTTGCTATCAACTTTTCGTTTTGCCAGGGTTTGGGAATGAAATCCGTGGCACCTTGCTTAATGGCTTGCACTGCCTTTTCCGTATCTGCATAGGCGGTGATGAAGATGACAACAGCTTTCTCGTCCAGCTTCAGTATCTCGTCCAACCAATGGAATCCCTCTTTCCCACTGACGGCGTCGCGGCGGAAATTCATGTCAAGCAGTATGACGTTGAAATGGGTACGAGAGATGAGCGGCAGCAATTCACGCGGGTCAGTCGTCATGGTGATACTTTCCACCAAAGGACGCAGCAGCATTTTCAAGGTGAAGAGAATGTCTTCATTATCGTCTACAATCAGTATCTTTCCTCGTTTCATCATACTTGAAGTTAAGTTTAAAATGTGCGGATACAGGGTTCTTTACCTATATGGACATGACAGGCTCCGGGGCATTTCCGGACATGTGCAAAGATAGATAAAGTTTTTGAAAAGGGAGTGTACGGAAGCGTGCATTTGGTGTACGATATCGTGCAATTTTGTGGAGATGATTTTTCAATAAAGTATTGTATAGTAATTGCTTAACCATTTGGTATAGTTATTGCCTTATGTTTATAAGTAAACGAATGCGCAAAAAGTATGCTATACAAAGAACTGGTTTCCATTACATTATTTTTTTCTCTTATTGCTTGCAGTTCCAAGAGTCCGGGTATGAGCAAAGATGAAATAACCCAAGCTTTGGATGAGCAGGCCATAGAGCATGCAGCCGCCGTAAAAGCGGTTTCTGCTGATGTACCGAAATTTACAGAAGATTATACACCTCCTGCCGGAATTAAGTATCAGGCTAAAATAGAAACAGCCGGAGTGAAGACCCTTAATGTGCAGGCTGCGCTGAAGAATGTGCGTCTTATGAAAATCAGCGAACTCGGTACATTTCAGATTCGTCGTACAGGAGTATTGGTGCCGATAGGTGGTAATCTGATTCCGGTGGAAGAGGGATACTTATTGAATAGTTACCAAGGGATTTATTTATTGGATAAGGGCTTTAAACTTATTAAGCAGTTATTCGAAAATGATGTTGACTTTCAGCGTAGTGGGAAAAGGTACTATTTTCAATTGCGTGTTGTGCTACGAAATGTCTATTATGATACAACTCGTAAGCAAATCCGGGGTACATATACAGTGCCTAATCATGAAAAAGACAAATATCGGACTTTTCTGGCTTTTCTTCCCTGGGATGTTTTAATGACTGCAACAGAACCTTGGGCTGAAAAAGATATAGCAGACAGTATTCCTCTGCAGGGTAATTTGAATTTTAGAACATTTTTTAAATTTACACCAGAGGGTTTTATACGTTCCATGCCTTATTCCGGTCGCTTCTACACGAATGCACTAAAGGGAGATACTTTGTGCTACTTTGATCCCACTCATTCACCGGATTATCCTCCTTCGAAAGGTGCCGGCTCTGTGCGAAACGGAGAACCACACCATATCTATGATTATCATGGCAAAACGCGTATACGTCTGGCCTATGATAATACACTTTACCAACTGGAAAATGCTTCCACACTGAAAGCAATTTATCGGTTGGACTTTGGCTCTTTTCTGCGTGCCGACGGGCAGAAAGTCACAGGTAGCCTTTCTAATAATATGGATGATTATTATTTCTTGCAGCAATGGTTGGAAACAGACCGTTATCTCTTTATCAAAATAACGAAAGGATATGACTCGCCTAACGCACGGAAAGCTAAATCTGTTTCTCTTTATTCGCTTATATATGATAAAACATCCGGGGACTTCTTTACACTTCCTCCCGAAGATAATAGTAAAGACCTTGATTTTCCGCATATTGCTACCGATGGCGAACTAAATATACCGTTTTATCCGGATGGAGTAGTCGGAAATATTTCTTTTAGCTATCTCGATGGTATGAAAGCGAAAGAAAAATATCCGGATATTCTGAAAGGACAGGATATATCGGATAATGAATTGATATTGTTAACCGTAGAATAATAAAACAGAGAATAACGATGATAAAGCATTATGTGAAAGTTGCGCTTCGGCTGATAAAGCGGAGCTTCTTGTTTTCCTCCATCAATATGCTGGGTTTTGTATTTGGCATGGCAGCGGCGTTCCTCATTTATCTTTGGGTAGTGGACGAATTGACTTATGATGACTGCTTCCCCGAAGCAAATCGTATTTACCGGACTATTGAGGTGAAACGGGAGCCAAGCGGAGAGATAAAAGAATCTCCTTCGACGATACGTTCGCTTACTAAAGTCTTTCGTGAAGAGTTCCCACAAGTAGAAAATGCTACGGCTATCAAATATGGAGATTTGCATACGCTAGAGACGGAAAGTCATAAGAAAATCAGTGGAGAGGAAGCTTATGTTGATTCTGCATTCTTCCGGATATTTCCTTTTCCGGTGACGGAAGGAAATCCGGAACATATAGCGAACCATCCTGATAACATTATCTTATCAGAAACAATGGCACGGAAAATGTTTGGCAGCAGTCCGGCAGTGGGACAAAAACTGACTTATAGCGGATATGGGCGGGAGAATATTTATAATGTAGTTGCAGTGGTGAAAATACCTCCAAAGAGCCATATCCGTTTTGACATTGCTTATCCGATGGATTCTTATGGTAGGGGAATGGCCGGTTATAGTTGGGATCGCTTTCGTGAGAATATACACGTATATATCAAAATGAAGGCTGGTGACGGCGGAAAGATGTATGAGAAGGAGCTGAAAAGTATGAGCCGCGCACTCGGCAAGTTTGGGGAGAAACGAACCTTACTACGTTTTCAGTCTATCAGGGACATTCACCTGCATACTACTTTTTCTGATCCTTGCGTAAAGAATCATGGTAATGTGGCTACCATTTATCTGTTTACAGCGCTGGCCATATTGGTAATCTTTATGGGAGCTTTCAACTTTACAACACTTTCTACGGCACGGGCATCTATGCGCTATAAAGAAATAGGTGTACGCAAAATAACAGGTGCCAAGAGAAAAACGTTAATTTCACAATTTCTCTCGGAAAGTCTGGTGCAAGCATTCATATCTTTGGTATTGGCTTTAGCTCTGACGGAGTTGATGTTACCGCTATTCAATAAGTTTATGGATACGGAAATCTCCCTGCGGTTTAGTTGGGCTGTCTTTTTTTATATTTTGTTCGGTATAGTAGGAGTGGGGTGTCTGGCAGGAAGTTATCCGGCTTTTTATCTTTCTTCCATTAATCCTTTGCTTGCTTTTAAGGGTGGTCGGAAAACAGGAAGGAAAGGCGGACTTATCAAAGGGCTGGTATGTGTACAATTCGTTATAGCTCTTACACTGATGCTACTGACGGCTATTGTCTTCAAGCAACTCCATTATATGCAAAACAAGGATTTGGGACTTAATAGGGAAAATATCGTCTCTGTCTATACCAGTTTATGGTATAAGGTAGCCGGATTCAAGCAAGAACTGCTGAGAAACCCAAATGTGAAAAGTATATCTATGGGGGCACCTATCGGAAGTTTTATTGAAGGTAGTTCATCTGGAGATGGCAGTCTGGTACGCTGGACCAATATGGACGGACAAGAAGATTCGCTAAAGATGGTAACAGTGTTTGCAGATGGGGATTTCATTAAGACATTTGGTTTGGAGTTGATAAAAGGGAAATTGCTGGAGTCTGACTTTGATAAATATTGGGGGGATAGGAATCCCAACATTGTGATTAATGAGGCTGCCTGGAAAGGGATGAAGGTGGCTGATCCTATTGGTATGGAACTGCAAGTGAACTCTTGGAGTAAAGCGCGTATCGTCGGAGTGGTGAAGGATTTCAATTTCCAGTCTTTGCGCGAGAAGATAAAGCCGGCTTTTCTTTATTATTCTCCGGAAGCACTATCTTACCTGCATATTAAAATTGCTCCTGAGCATCGGCAGGAAACTTTGAAATTTATTCAGCAGAAATACGAGGAGATGGCCGTGCAGGATGATTTGTTCGTGAAAGATTTCAGCTATCAATTTTTCTCCGATGCATTAAATAAAAACTATGCTAAAGAACAACAACAAAGCCGGATGTTACTGTTCTTCACAGTGTTGGCTATTGTCATAGCTATGCTGGGAGTATTTGGCTTAGTGGCACTCTCCACTACCCAGCGGACAAAGGAAATCGGTATCCGCAAAGTGAATGGCGCTCATTCCGAGCGTATTGTACGAATGTTCTGTCGGGAATATCTTCGTTGGGTAGGCGTGGCTTTCGTGATTGCCTGTCCGTTAGGGTATTTCTTTATGCACCGTTGGTTAAGCGAATTTGCCTATCAGACTGCAATAAGTTGGTGGTTGTTCGTGTCGTCAGGAGCGGTCATTGCAGGCATCACCTTGCTTACCGTCTTTGGACAGACCTGGCGGAAAGCATCACAGAATCCGGTGGAATCATTGAGGTATGAGTAAGATTTATTTTGTATATAATAAAAAAATAATTTGAATATGATAAAGACTATTGGACTCAGTAAGATATTCCGTACAGAGAGCGTACAGACCATTGCTTTGAATGAAGTGAATCTGGAAATCACTCAGGGAGAATTTGTAGCCATTATGGGACCTTCGGGCTGCGGAAAGTCCACTCTGTTGAATATGATTGGTTTGCTCGATAATCCTACTTCCGGTGAACTCTGGTTTCTCGACCAGGAAGTTTCGTGTTACTCCGAGAATTCTCGTACGGACCTGCGCAATGGAAACCTCGGCTTTGTATTTCAGAGTTTCAATCTGATAGATGAACTCACGGTTTTTGAAAATGTAGAACTTCCGTTGCTCTATGCCGGAGTCTCTACCCGCGAACGCGTGAGGCGTGTTAATGAGGCTTTGGAACGTATGCAAATAGCCCACCGCACGGAGCATTATCCGCAACAACTTTCCGGTGGTCAGCAGCAGCGTGTTGCCATTGCCCGTGCCATTGTTACCAATCCCCGCATTATCCTTGCCGATGAACCTACGGGAAATCTGGACTCTACCAATGGTAGCGAAGTAATGAACCTTCTGAAAGAACTGAACCGGGATGGGGCGACAGTGGTCATGGTGACCCACTCCGAAGAGAATGCCCGGGAAGCAGGACGGATTATAAGAATGATGGACGGATATATTCTGACTGAAAGCAAAAAAGACAAATAAGACATACATAACTATAAAAATGATAGGCTATTACGAAAAAATCATAGAATTATTTGATAGTCTCAACAGAATCCTATAGCTTTGGACACAGATATATAATCTTAATAGCAAAGCATACAGACATGAAAAAAATTATTGTAACACTTTTCTTATTGGCAAGTGTGTGGACAACACAAGCTCAAGGGACTTTCACAATAGAAGGACAAGTAAAGAACGTAGATGATGGAACTTTAGTCACCTTGTTCCGTTTAGATGGAAATGTGGGTAACAGTATCGGTGTTGATACGATTCGTAACGGACATTTTCGTTTTCAGGCAGAAACATTGGGAAATGAAACCGAAATAGTGGATATGATGGGAAGAAATGACAAGTTTCCTTCTATGAGCTTAAGGCTTTGGGTTCGTCCGGGAGATAATATACAGATAAGCGGTGAAAACACACTGATACGGACTTGGGATGTGAAAAGTACTGTTCCGGAACAAGTGGCTAATCAGGCCTTTATAAACGACTCACGCGAATTGTGGAATGAATATCAGCGCAATGCTTTATTGCAGCGTGCATACCGCCGGAAGTATGCAGGGAGTGCGGTGGACGAAGAAAGACAGGCGATACGTGCACAAGCTGACAGTTTGCAGAAGGTAGAGGATGAAATTAGTATCCGTATTGATGCCAACACTATAAAACGTATGAAGCAGATTCCAGTTGACGATATTTGGCTGGAGCACTTGAAAAGGCTGGCAATGTCGGCTAAGTATACTGAAAATTATCCTTATAAAGATGAAGTGATTGCTCTCTATGAAGGATTGACTGATGAAGAAAAACAAACCTCTTGGGCAATGGATACATATACATATCTCTTTCCTCCTCAAGTAGTGGAAGTGGGTGATGAAATGGCAGATGCGGATCTGTACGACCTAGAGGGAAATGTACATCATTTGTCTGATTTTAAAGGTAAGTATATTATGCTGGATTTTTGGAGCCGTGGTTGCGGGCCTTGTATTATGGCTTTGCCTGAGATGAAAGAAGTGGCTGAGATGTATAAAGATCGCTTGACGATAGTAAGTCTGAGCATTGATACCAAGAAAGGGTGGGAAGCAGCCTCTAAAGCCCATGAAATGACTTGGCAGAATCTGAGTGATTTGAAAGGAAGCAATGGATTATATGCTAAATACGGAGTACGCGGAATTCCAAATTATGTCCTTATTTCACCTGAAGGACGCATCGTAGAAAAATGGTTCGGATACGGGAAGCAGAGTCTGAAACGAAAACTTCGCCGCCTGCTAAATGCAAACGAATACGTGATGAGCTTAGGGGAAGAGAATGGGCATAAAGTGGTGAATTTCCCGACTGTAAAGAAAAGTAATAACGATATTCCTGAAATCCGCCAGGTAGTATTGACGGATACTGCTACGGTCCTGCGGATTCGTGCCTATTATATACCTAAATACTGGATACAAATAATGAAGAATATCCAGTTAGTAGCGGACAATGGAACCGTATGTCCTGTCCTTCGCTCGGAAGGTATCCCTTTAGGGGAGAAATTCTATATGCCCGAAAGTGGAGAAGCCGATTATACTCTTTATTTCGCTCCACTGCCTGAAGGAACACATTCTTTCGATATGGTCGAACCGGGAGACTCGAATTCAGACCGTGTCGAAGGTATCTCTTTGACACTTGAATAAGATAGCAGAGGCTTTCTTATCCTAAAATCTTGCTATCTGCACTCTTTTTCGTACTTTTGTAGCTTTCAAAAAGAAAGTTTTATTTAAAGAAGTTCTCTGTATGAAATCAGACATTGAAATAGCCCGCAGCATAGAGCTGAAGAAGATTAAGCAGGTAGCCGAGAATGTAGGTATTCCACGTGAAGAAGTAGAAAACTACGGACGGTATATTGCTAAGATCCCTACACATCTGATTGATGAAGAAAAAGTGAAGAAAAGTAACCTGATTTTGGTAACTGCTATTACTGCTACCAAAGCAGGTATTGGTAAGACTACAGTTTCTATCGGTCTGGCATTGGGGTTGAATAAGATCGGCAAGAAGGCCATCGTTGCTTTGCGTGAACCTTCGTTAGGACCTTGTTTCGGCATGAAGGGTGGAGCAGCAGGTGGCGGTTATGCCCAGGTGCTCCCTATGGAAAAGATAAATCTGCACTTTACAGGAGATTTTCATGCCATCACTTCGGCTCACAATATGATATCTGCATTGCTCGACAATTATCTTTATCAGCATCAGGCGGACGGGTTCGGACTGAAAGAAATTATCTGGCAGCGCGTGCTCGATGTGAACGACCGTTCTTTGCGTAGCATTGTCACCGGTTTAGGTCCCAGTACGAACGGTATTACCGAAGAATCCGGCTTCGATATTACCCCTGCATCCGAAATTATGGCTATTCTTTGTCTGGCAAAGGACATAGACGACCTGAAACGACGGATTGAGAATATCATCCTTGGTTTCCGTTTTGATGGTTGCCCGTTCACCGTGAAGGAGTTAGGAGTAGCAGGAGCCATCACTGTCCTGCTGAAAGATGCTATCAATCCGAACTTAGTTCAGACAACCGAAGGATCGGCAGCTTTTGTTCATGGTGGTCCCTTCGCAAATATTGCTCATGGTTGTAACTCTATTCTTGCAACGAAAATGGCAATGACTTTCGGAGATTATGTTGTAACGGAAGCCGGTTTCGGTGCCGATCTTGGTGCGGAGAAATTTTATAATATCAAATGTCGCAAAAGTGGATTACAACCTAAACTGACAGTGATTGTGGCTACTGCACAAGGTTTGAAGATGCATGGAGGTGTCAGTCTGGATCGTATTAAAGAACCCAATATGGAAGGACTGCAACAAGGTTTCGGCAATCTCGATAAACATATACGCAATCTGCGTTCATTCGGTCAGACGGTGCTGGTTGCCTTCAATCGTTTTGCCAGTGATACGGACGAGGAGGTAGAAGCAATCCGCCGGCATTGCGAAGAGAAGTTAGGTGTAGGGTTCGCTGTCAATAATGCCTTTGCAGAAGGAGGAGAGGGAGCTGTGGAGCTCGCTAATCTGGTAGTGGATACTATTGAGAAGAAACCTTCTGAACCCTTGAACTTCAGTTATAGTGAAAATGATAATGTAGAACAAAAGATAGAGAAGATAGCTTGCAATCTTTACGGTGCCAGTGTGGTGACTTACAGTATCCATTCACGCAAAATCATCAAATTGATAGAGAAGATGGGTATTGGTCATTATCCCGTTTGCATTGCCAAAACACAATATTCTTTCTCTGCCGATCCGAAAATATACGGTGCGGTGAACAACTTTGAATTTCATATCAAGGATATTGTAATCAATAACGGTGCGGAAATGATTGTTGCCATCGCCGGAGAAATTCTGCGTATGCCGGGGCTTCCCAAAGAGCCACAAGCTATGCACATTGACATTGTAGATGGAAATATAGAAGGATTGAGCTAACCATCGGAAAGTATAAATATAGAAATAGGGGATGCCGGTATATTACTTGCATCCCCTTTCCATTTATTTCAAATCGTTCAACATGGCTTTCGGGTCTTTGGCCAACTGTTTCCAGTCGTAGTTTCTCAATAGTCCCAGAAGTGTAGCAATCACGATAACAATACGTGCTGCCCAAAGAACAATGATAACAGCCAATGCAATAAGACCGAACTTCATGGCATAGATAATCATGCTATCATCATCACGGGTTTTACTTCCATCGCTCCATTTAGTTATGGTTGTGGTCACATATAAAGCGCCGGCAGCACCCACTAAAGCTCCTGCAATGCCGAATAATATCTTTTTGAGACCGGTAGCCATTTTGTCTTCACGGCGACGTTTAGTAATCATATATCCACGTGGACGGCAAGCGAAAATATAAAGCACGATCCAGATAAAGCACCAGATCGCTTCCCATCTTTCACGCCATACTCCGGCATCGGCACGATCTACCAGGTGCTTTTTATAAGTTTCCACATTATATGCTTTCAGTTCTTTTATTTCTTCAGTGGCATTTTCCAGATATTTTTCATAAAGACTGCGTGTTTCTTCAGAAATGGTATCTATGGCCAACTTTTGGTTATAAGTGTCAATGTAACTTTGTTGCCGGGTTATAGCTTCACTGAGTTCAGTCTGCACTTGCTCATCAGTCAGAGCCTGTCTCTTTGCTACATAATCCTGTTCGCTTCCGGCCTGATAGAAATAATAACATCCCATAATGGCTACACAGATGATGATCCACCATGCGAATGTCCAATGCCGCTGTTTGGACCATTCCAGCACTTCGCGCGTATCAGCCATTACCTCCATTAGTTCGGTATCCGACGGGTCATCAATGGCTGCTTCCGCTTGTGTCAGCAGATCTTCCATATCCCTTGTTTCCTGGGCTGTTCGAGGATAATAATCTTCATCCGGCTGTCCATGATATCCGGCTGTTTCCCATGCTTGGAACAATAGTTCTTCCGCTTTTTTGTTTCTTTCGTCTTCAGTATTTACATTGCTGTATGTGGTGTTCATACCACCCTGCATGTGTTTCTTGTTTGCTGAGCTCATAGTATTGCAGAATTAAATAGTTTGGGAATTGTTGTTTGCTTGTACCTGTCTCAACTGTTCACGCATTTCGGCGTCTTTTTTGTCCCGGTGACCTTTGTAAGCTCTAAACCCGAAGGTCAGTACATTCCATACACCTTTAAAAAGAGCGATAACAATTTTCAGCATAATCTTACCTGTAGCTACTCCAATGTTTTCTGACATAGTAATTAAAGTTTTAAAGTGAATAATAAATGTAGTTTCCAAAAATAGGGAAATGCAAGCAGGAGTATCCTTTCAATACAACAAAAATAGTGTCAATGTGTAAAAAAAAGAGGTCCGTAGCCTTTATCACAAAGGCTACGGACCATTTTACAATTTAACTATATATTTAATCATTCATATACATACATTTTTTCTCAAAAATGTATATACCTTGTCGGCCGGAAAAACTAAACCGGCTGACTCGTAAAAACAAATTTCTTAATATGCGAACAGCGGATATTTCTCCATTGTCTTATTCACGCGTGCGCGAACTTCGGCAATAACCGCTTCGTTTTCTACATTGGACAGAACCGTTTCAATCATTTCTGCAATTTCCAGCATCAGATCTTCTTTGGCGCCACGAGTAGTGATGGCAGGAGTACCCAAACGGATACCGGAAGTCTGGAATGCAGAACGGCTATCGAACGGAACCATATTCTTGTTTACAGTGATATCGGCAGATACCAATGCTTTTTCAGCAATTTTACCTGTGAGATCAGGATATTTGCTACGCAGGTCGACCAGCATAGAGTGATTATCCGTACCACCGGAAACGATTGTAAAGCCACGGTCGATTAATGCTTGTGCCAGTACGGCCGCATTTTTCTTCACCTGGGCAGCATATTCTTTGAATTCGGGTTGCAGAATTTCACCGAATGCAACAGCCTTTGATGCAATGACGTGTTCCAACGGACCACCTTGGATACCCGGGAATACGGCTGAGTCGATCAACTGAGACATCATCTTGATTTCACCCTTCGGTGTTGTTTTGCCCCAAGGATTAGGGAAGTCTTTGCCAATCAGGATGATACCACCGCGAGGACCACGCAAAGTTTTATGTGTGGTAGAAGTAACGATATGAGCATACTTCACAGGGTTTTCCAGCAATCCGGCTGCAATCAGTCCGGCAGGGTGAGCCATATCGATCATCAGGATAGCACCTACTTTGTCTGCGATTTCGCGCATACGCTTGTAGTCCCATTCGCGGGAATATGCTGAACCACCACCGATGATCATCTTTGGTTTTTCGCGCAAAGCAACTTCTTCCATCTGGTCATAGTCCACACGACCGGTTTCCTTATTCAGATTATATTCACAGGGAGTATAGATGATACCGGAAGTATTTACTAAAGAACCGTGTGAGAGGTGACCACCGTGAGCCAGATTCAATCCCATGAATTTGTCACCCGGATTCAATACAGCAAGGAATACAGCTGCATTAGCCTGTGCGCCTGAGTGGGGTTGCACGTTAGCCCATTCTGCACCAAAGATTTCCTTTATGCGGTCGATAGCAATTTGTTCGCTCTGGTCTACTACTTCGCAACCTCCGTAGTAACGTTTGCCGGGATAACCTTCTGCATACTTGTTAGTGAGACAGGAGCCCATTGCCTCCATTACTTGGTCACTTACAAAATTCTCTGATGCAATCAGTTCAATACCTTTGAGCTGACGTTGATGTTCTTTTTCGATGATATCGAAAATTAAATCGTCTCTTTTCATTTTGCTTACTTAGATAAGTTTGATAAATCTGTGTTCTCTTATTAAGCGCACAAATTTACGGTAAAAAAATGAATAAACTGTCAGAAAAGACAGAAATTTACTTTCTAAAAGAATACTCCAAAGGAAAAGCTAAGAACATTGTCTCGCCGGTGGAAACGTATTTCGTCGGCGGGTGGATCACCTTCGGCGACGCCGTCATCATAAGTCACTTTGCGGGATATATTATGTACTCCTATGTCATAGCGGAAATCGAAGAAAATGCGGGAGATAGTAACGGCTACTCCAAGGGTGAAGCTGAGGTTCAGCGGACGCAGCCTTTCTTTGATTCCCTGTTGGTCGAAATTCTCAAAAGTAACTTCGCTCTTTTTATTCCAGATATAACGAAATTTAGGACCTCCGAATACAGCCAGACTGTAGGGACCCTCCTTAATAACATTATATCCGTAGATCACAGGAATGTCTACACTGTGGATTTCAGAAGTTATAGATGCCATTTCCAAAGGAGCATCCTCTGCGGCAGGTTTTTCGAAAGTAATATTGCAGCGGTTGATATTGTAGGATATTTCCGGTTGCAGGAAATGACGTTCAAAGTTGATACGCATAAAGACAGAGCCGAAATAGCCTATCTTGTAGTTATTCTGCACCTCATCTATGGTGATTCCGTTTAATGTAAGATTAGATACAAGGAAGAGGGAAGAGGTGAACCCACCTTTAATACCGAAGTTCACCGGACGGTCATGGTGATGTTTCTTCAGTGGTTCTTCAACCGCTGTACCGGGCACAAGATGAGATTGCCCCCACGTTGTAGCGGGGAAAAACAAAAGGCACAGGATAAATATTTTCAAAACTTTGTTCATCACTTATCACTAACCGTTAATCACTATCTTTTCTTCTCAACAGACCAGCCAAATTTACCGATCTTTTCACCCAATTCATAGTATCCTCCATGTACGTAAACCAGTGGATTAGCTTCCGCCAGCTCCAGTTTTCCGGTTTCCGGGTTTAGGTTCCGGTCGTCGGCACGCACGTTTACCACATCGGCAATAAACATATCATGCGAGCCAAGTGACATGATTTCCCTTACACGGCATTCTATACACAAAGGGGATTCTTCAATAAGAGGGGCATTGACCACAGTGCTTTTTCCCGGTGTCAGATGCATTTCTTCAAACTTATTGTAGTCTTTCCCGGAACGTACGCCACACCAATCCGTTGCACGCGCCATATCTTTGGTAGTGAGATTGATGACAAACTCCATATTCCGTTTCAGGATTTCGTAGGAGTGGCGCTCGGGACGTACTGAAATATAGCACATGGGCGGGTTCGTACAAATCGTTCCCGTCCATGCAATTGTTAATATGTTATATTCTTCCGGAGTGCTTCCGCAGCTTACCAATACGGCAGGAAGCGGGTAAATCATTGTTCCGGGCTTCCAGTCTTGTTTCATGACTAAAAAGTTACGGATTACATAAGTTATGAGCTACAAGCTACCAGCTACGAGTGCCTTTCGGATGGGAACTGCAAACTATAAAGCGAGCATTGCGCAGCACTTGTAGCTTGTAGCTCCTTTTGTAGCTCGTAGCTCTTATATTATTTCAATATCGCTTCTGTTTTGTTCTTTCTCGCAATAATGGCATCGGATCACACAATTCTCCTTATCCACTACATGGAATAACGTCGCCATGGGTTCGTTGTTCGTAATACATTTGGGGTTAGCACACTTTACAATGCCGCGAAGTTCTTCAGGAAGGCTAACTTCTCGTTTTTCCACCACTTCATAATCCCGGATAATATTCAGCTTCACATTAGGTGCTACCACGGCGATACGATTAATTTCGTCATCGCAGAAAAATTTATCCGCAATTTTAATAATGCCTTTAGTACCCAGCTTTCCGCTTTTGAGATTAAAGCCAATGGTGATATTGTTATTCATGTGTTCAAGTCCCAGCAAAGAGACTACAGTGAACAGATTTTCAGAGGGGATATGGTCGATAACTGTACCGTTTTCTAATGCGGCAACCTGTAATTCTTGTTTTTTTTCGCTCATAGTTTTCTGATGTAACTTCAATTGTAAACTTGTCAAATCATTCTTTCACATCATCCAGTGTGATGCCTAATACGTCGCAGAGAATAGCCTCACGGGCATACAGACCATTTTGTGCCTGCTGGAAGTAGTAAGCTTTCGGATTATCGTCTACGTCATAAGCGATTTCATTGACGCGGGGCAGGGGATGCAGAATGCACAAATTGGGACGGGTATGTTCCAGCATCTTGTTGCGCAGAATGTAAACGTTCTTCACCCGTTCGTACTCCATGAGGTCAGTGAAACGTTCACGCTGCACACGAGTCATGTAGAGGATGTCGGCATCTGCTATGGTTTCTTCTGTAAAGTCCGTATGTTCCACGTATTTGATGCCATGATCGCGGCAGTAAATTTTGTATTCTTCGGGCATTCTCAATTCATCAGGAGCTATGAAGTGGAAAGTCGGGTTGAAGTGGCGCATTGCCATCAGCAGTGAGTGTACGGTGCGGCCATATTTGAGGTCACCAACGAGGAAAATATTCAGGTTCTCCAGTGTACCCTGGGTCTTGTAGATGGAGTAGAGGTCGAGCATCGTTTGTGAAGGATGCTGGTTGGCTCCGTCTCCGGCATTGACGATAGGCACTGTGGTTACTTCGCTGGCATAGCGGGCGGCTCCTTCCAGATGATGCCGCATCACGATGATATCGGCGTAGTTGCTCACCATTTTGATGGTATCTTTCAGGGTTTCGCCTTTCGAAGAACTCGTTGCTTTGGGGTCACTAAACCCGATTACACGGGCTCCCAAGCGGTTGGCTGCTGTTTCAAAACTGAGTCTTGTGCGGGTAGACGGCTCGAAAAAGAGGGTGGCAACCACTTTCCCTTCCAGCAGCCTACGGTTGGGACGGGCTTCAAACTGCTTCGCCATCTCGATCATGTAGAGGATTTTTTCCTTGCTATGCTCGGCAATGGTGACTAAACTTCTGTTTTCCATATCGTTCGTTATTTTATTTCTTTTCGAGAGTTCAAAGGTACGGAAAAGATGCGGAGTACGGAAGAAAGACCGGAGAAAATTTAGAAGTTTTTTTCGTCTTCATAGCCGGTGATCTTCAGTTTATGGGACAAAGAGTTTTGCCCTATGAGCTGAAAAAAAACATTTCGTGGGACGAAAAAACGATCTCACGAGATGAAGTTTCTTAATGCAGTGAGATGAATGCCGGAATTTGTTTGGATCATTACCAGCAGCAGCTTTTCTTTTTCTTTATCTGCTGTTGTTGTTATATAAAGAATATATAAGAAAGAAAAGTGTATTGTTTGTTTTGGTTAAAGTATTGAATAATAAAAGTCTAGCCTTTAAAACTCCACTTTGTACCTAAGCAAAAAAATGCATTTTTCTGCAAAAAATAGCTTGGAATCGGCCGTTTCCTAAACAAAAAACACCTCCAAAATGATCTGTTTTCTGCTCTTTTGGGTGACCAAAATGCCATGTTTCATCACCCCAAATGCCACACTTTGTGCCTGCTGAAGTGTGGCGTTTTACCCATTAAGATGTGGCATTTCCGATGATAAAGTGTGGCGTTTTAAGAGTTTTCTATAGAATTTATAAGGGTGTTCCAATATAATTCCGTACCTTTGCCTTGTTATTTTTACAGGTAATCTATTTTATTGATTTAGTGAATTTACAGTAATAAACATGATAAAGAACATCATAAAAATCCTTTGGATATTCTTAGCCGTCATAGTATTGGCTTGCGTCACTGTTTTCTTCTCCATTGCAAAAGGTTGGATAGGCTATATGCCTCCTGTCGAAGATCTGGAAAACCCCAATTATAAGTTTGCTACACAAATTTTCTCAGAAGACGGGAAGGTGCTCGGAACTTATTCATTTAGTAAAGAGAATCGTGTGTATGTAGGCTATAATGATCTGTCTCCCAATATTATCAATGCTTTGATTGCAACGGAAGATGTGCGTTTTGCCAAACACTCCGGAATTGATGCCATCGCATTGTTTCGCGCTATCGTGAAGCGTGGTTTGCTATTCCAGACGAATGCAGGTGGAGGTAGTACGATTACACAACAATTATCCAAACAGCTTTATTCACCCAGTGCGGATAATGTAATGGAACGTTTGTTTCAGAAACCTATCGAGTGGGTGATTGCCGTGAAACTGGAACGTTATTACACTAAAGAAGAGATACTTACCATGTATCTTAATAAATTTGATTTCTTGAACAATGCAGTAGGTATTAAAACTGCTGCCAATACTTATTTCGGTTGCGATCCAAATGATTTAAAAATAGAAGAAGCCGCTATGCTTGTAGGAATGTGCAAGAATCCATCTTATTTTAATCCAGTACGATATAATGAACGTTCACGCGGGCGTCGTAACGTGGTGCTTGATCAGATGCGTAAAGCCGGATATATTACAGTGGAAGAATGTGACTCTTTGCAGGCTCTTCCGCTTGTTCTGAAATATACTCGCGTTGACCATAATGAAGGAATGGCAACTTATTTCCGCGAATATCTGCGTGGTGTATTGAATGCAAAGAAACCTGTAAAGGGAGATTATCGTGGTTGGCAGATGCAAAAATTCTATGAAGATTCTCTTGACTGGGAAAATAATCCTTTATTTGGTTGGTGTGAAAAGAACACTAAGAAAGATGGGTCTAAATATAATCTTTATACAGACGGTCTGAAAATTTATACCACTATTGACTCCCGTATGCAGCAATATGCAGAGGAGGCAGTAGAAGAGCACCTGAAAGAATTGCAAGGCTATTTCTTCAAAGAAAAGAAAGGACGTAAAAAAGCGCCTTACAGTAACAGAATTACACAGGAACAGGTAGATGAAATTCTTACCCGCACCATGAAACAGTCCGACCGTTATCGTATCATGAAGAAAGCCGGGGCATCGGATGCCCAAATAGAAAAAGCTTTCAATACACCTGAAGAAATGTCGGTATTTACCTGGAATGGTGAAAAGGATACAATCATGACACCTATGGATTCTATCCGCTATTACAAACACTTCCTCCGTGCAGGTTTTATGTCTATGAATCCGCATAATGGGCATGTGAAAGCATATGTTGGAGGGCCTAATCATCATTATTTTAAATATGATATGGCAATGGTAGGTCGTCGTCAGGTAGGTTCTACTATCAAACCTTATGTCTACACATTGGCTATGGAGAATGGCTATTCTCCTTGTGATGAAGCGCGTCATGTGGAATATACTTTAATTGACGAAAACGGTAAACCGTGGACACCCCGTAATGCCAATACCAAACGTTATGGAGAGATGGTAACTGTTAAGTGGGGATTGGCTAACTCTGACAACTGGATCACAGCGTATCTGATGAGTAAGCTCAATCCATATTCTCTGAAGCGTTTGATTGAAAGCTTTGGTGTGCGTAATCGTGAAATTGTGCCGTCAGTTTCTTTGTGTCTTGGCCCTTGTGAAATTTCGGTAGGAGAAATGGTCAGTGCTTATACGGCATTCCCCAATAAAGGTATCCGTGTAGCTCCACTGTTTGTAACTCGCATTGAAGATAATGACGGAAATGTATTAGCTACGTTCTCTCCGGAAATGGAAGAAGTTATCAGTGTTTCCAGTGCTTATAAGATGTTGGTTATGCTTCGTGCCGTTATTAATGAGGGAACAGGTGGACGTGTTCGTCGTTTAGGTGTGAAAGCTGATATGGGTGGTAAGACCGGAACAACTAACTATAATGCAGATGGTTGGTTTATGGGCTTTACTCCTTCACTGGTATCCGGATGTTGGGTTGGTGGAGAAGAGCGCGATATTCATTTCGATACTATGTTGCATGGGCAAGGTGCTTCTATGGCATTGCCTATCTGGGCTAAATATATGGTAAAAGTACTTGGAGACAAGACACTGGGATATGATGAAAATGAGACATTCCAACTTCCGGAAGGTTTCGATCCTTGTAAGGATAATGGGGACGTTAATTTTGAATCGGTATCAGAAACTGGTTTGGATGATTTCTTTGATTAAAGTTCAAGTATCGGTCTAAATTCTTGATTTCGAAAGTGGTTTATACAATCAGCATCGGTAGTAACGAGCAACAGAAAGAGAATCTTTCGTTGGCGCGGAAGCGGTTGAAAGAACTGTTTCCTAGTATTCGTTTTTCTACGGAAGAAGAGACTAAACCGCTTTATTTCCGGCGTTCATCTTTATTTTCCAATCAGGTGGCACGTTTTATTTCCAGTAACGATGCGGCGGAAATAACTTCTTGTTTGAAAGCTATTGAACGGGAAGCGGGGCGGATGCCTGAAGAGAAAAAGCAAGAAATAGTCCGGTTGGATCTGGACTTATTATCATGTGATGATATAGTCTATAAACCCGACGATTTAAAAAGGGACTATATTTGCCGGGGATTAAAAGAGATAGAGTAATTATAAATGGGTACGCGTATCTATTAAATTGTAAATATAAACATGTTGAAGTTTTTAGGAATCATTCCCGCCCGTTATGCATCCACGCGTTTTCCTGCAAAACCGTTGGCCATGCTGGGAGGTAAAACTGTAATACAGCGAGTATATGAACAAGTGGCAGGTATTCTGGACGATGCTTATGTGGCCACAGATGATGAACGGATCGAAGAAGCTGTAAAAGCTTTCGGAGGTAAAGTAGTGATGACTTCTGTGAATCATAAAAGCGGCACGGATCGTTGCTATGAAGCATATACTAAAATAGGGGGAGATTTTGATGTCGTAGTCAATATTCAGGGTGATGAACCTTTTATTCAACCCTCCCAACTGGAAACTGTAAAAGCTTGCTTCGACGATATTACGACCCAGATTGCTACATTGGTGAAACCTTTTACTCCTGAGAATGGATTTGAAGCTTTGGAGAATATCAATTCTCCGAAAGTAGTGCTGAATAAGAATATGAATGCACTCTATTTCAGCCGCTCCATTATTCCTTATCAGCGAAATGCGGAAAAACAAGATTGGCTGAAAAATCACACTTATTATAAGCATATAGGATTATATGCTTATCGTGCTGAAGTTTTAAAAGAGATTACTTCATTGCCGCAATCTTCGCTGGAACTGGCAGAATCGCTGGAACAACTTCGTTGGCTGGAGAATGGCTATACCATTAAAGCCGGTATTACCGAAGTAGAGACCATTGGCATTGATACTCCCCAGGATTTGGAAAAGGCTGAAGAATTTTTGAAAATATGTTAGACAGAACTATCCAGCCCCTTATTTGTGAGCCGGAACAACTGGCAGTGCCATCTCCTGAATGTCGGGTGATGAAAAATGGCATACCTTTATATATACTCAATGCCGGGGATAATGAAGTAGTCCGAATTGACCTGTTGATAGAAGGTGGACGCTGGCAACAGAATCAACGCTTGCAGGCTTTGTTTACCAACCGGATGCTGCGCGAAGGTACCCGACGTTATTCGGCCGCGGCCATTGCCGAAAAGTTGGATTACTATGGTGCCTGGTTGGAACTTTCCAGCTCGTCCGAGTATGCTTATATCACCCTTTATTCTTTAAATAAATATCTGCCGGAAACTTTAGATATTTTTGAATCTATCGTAAAAGAACCTCTTTTCCCTGAAAAAGAGTTGGGAGTGATTATTGACAGCAATATCCAACAATTTCTTGTAAACAGCTCCAAGGTGGATTTTCTGGCCCATCGCACTTTGATAAATGCCGTATATGGTGATACGCATCCGTGCGGGCAATTAGTGCAGAAGGAAGATTATCATTTGATCAACCCTTCTGTCTTGCAATCTTTTTACGACCGATATTATCATTCCGGAAATTGCAGTATCTATCTTGCGGGGAAGGTTAGCGAAGACGCTATCCGTCGTATTGAAACTCTTTTTGGAAGTGAACCTTTCGGCAAAGATTTCCGGAAGCCGGAAAAACTGTCCTATGTTCCGGTAACTTCTTTTGAGAAACGTATTTTTACCGAGCGTGCCGATGCAATGCAAAGTGCTGTTCGCATGGGAATGCTTTCTTTGGACCGACGTCATCCTGACTATTTGAAAGTCCGCGTTCTGGTTACCTTGTTCGGAGGGTATTTCGGTAGCCGTTTGATGTCTAATATTCGTGAAGATAAAGGATATACGTATGGTATATCTGCCGGCATCATGCCTTATCCCGATAGTGGACTGTTGGTTGTCAATGCAGAGACTGCCAATGAATTTGTAGAACCGCTTATCAAAGAAGTTTACCATGAAATAGACTGCCTGCAAAATGACCTCGTACCTGCCGAAGAACTTGCTATGGTGAAAAACTATATGTTGGGTGATATGTGTCGCAGCTATGAGTCTGCCTTCTCACTGGCGGACGCTTGGATCTTTATTCATACTTCCGGCCTCCCCGATTCGTATGTAAGGGATGCCGTAGAAGCAGTGAAGACAATTACTCCTGTCGAGATACGCGAACTTGCCTCACGTTATTTGTGCAAAGAGACATTAAAAGAAATCGTATCCGGCAAAAAAATGTCATAAAAAAGGTGTGATACCCCTTCCTTTTAGCAGATTAATTGTATCTTTGTGCAAATACTATATAGGGCGTGTAACAAGTTGCTGCGTTTACACGTCTTTTTATTAAAATCGCTAATTTATAATTTTCAATGAAATATCTATATACTGCACTCATTCTGGTATTCATGTCCCAAGGCGGGGCGACGGCCCAGGAAAAGAAATCCGGTTTCTTCGACAAAGTAAAAACAACTTTCTCTTCTGAAATAAAGATAGGAACTCATACCTTCAAAGATGGCTCTGTATATACGGGTGAAATGAAAGGACGTAAACCCAACGGAAAGGGTAAGACGGTTTTCAAGAATGGCAATGTCTACGAAGGTGAGTATGTGAAAGGAAAGCGTGAAGGATATGGTATTTATACATTTCCTGACGGTGAAAAGTACGAAGGACAATGGTTTCAGGATCAGCAACACGGTAAGGGCATCTACTATTTCATGAATAACAACCGCTATGATGGTATGTGGTTTCAGGACTATCAGCAAGGCAAAGGTACAATGTACTATTACACCGGTGACATTTACGAAGGAGACTGGGTAAATGATAAACGTGAAGGTCAAGGCACATACACCTGGAAAAACGGTTCCAAATATGAAGGTTCCTGGAAGAATGATAAAAAAGAGGGTGAGGGTACTTTTGTCTGGAATGACGGCTGTAAATATGAAGGTGACTGGAAGAACGATGTGCGTGACGGAAAAGGGACTTTCGAATATGCCAACGGAGATAAATATGTAGGCGACTGGAAAGATGACATGCAACATGGAAAAGGTATTTACTTCTTCCACACCGGCGATCGCTATGAAGGTGCGTATGTGCAGGGCGAACGTACCGGAGCCGGCATTTATTATCACGCTAACGGCAATAAGTATGTGGGAAACTTTAAGGACGGCATGCAACATGGAAAAGGTGTATTCACCTGGGCAAATGGTGCAGTCTATGACGGCGACTGGAAAGACAACCAACGTGACGGCCGCGGAATCTATAAATGGAATGTAGGTGATTCCTACGAAGGCGAATGGAAAAACAACCAGTTCAATGGTCAGGGAACCCTGATTATGACAGACGGAACTAAATATAAAGGTGGTTTTGTGAATGGTATGGAAGAAGGTAACGGTATACAGGAGGATAAAAACGGTAATCGTTACGAAGGCTTCTTCAAGCAAGGCAAAAAGCACGGTCCTTTTGTTGAAACGGATAAAAACGGAAAAGTAATAAAAAAGGGCACGTACAAAATGGGAAGACTGGAGTAGAATGATTGAGATTTGAAACTCTAAATAAAAGACAAAGGCTACGCAATATTAAACTGCGTAGCCTTTGTTTTTATATCCAACTCTCTATTAGATAATATACTGTGAACTGATAGACTCATTATTCACCACTCTCTTAATGGTTTCTGCAAACATATCAGCAATACTGAGTTGTTTCACTTTCGCGCATTTCTTAGAATAAGGGATACTATCGGTAAATACGATTTCAGTCAGACTGGATTCCTGTACACGGAAAGACGCCGGGTCGGACATTACACAGTGGCTTGCAATAGCGCGTACTGATTTAGCACCGGCATCCAACATAATGTTAGCTGCTTTGGTGATAGTACCGGCCGTATCTACGATGTCATCTACCAATACTACATTCTTATCGGTTACATCACCGATAATTTGCATGGATGCAACTTCGTTTGCTTTCTCACGTGATTTGTTGCACAATACCAGGGGAACTCCCAAATACTTTGAGAATGTGCTGGCACGTTTGGAACCACCCACATCCGGCGTAGCAATTACAAGATCTTTCAATTTCAAGGACTCAATATAGGGGAGGAACACTGCCGAAGCATACAAGTGATCTACCGGAATGTTGAAGAAACCTTGGATTTGATCAGCATGGAGATCCATCGTAATCAAACGATCGATACCTGCTACTGAAAGTAAATCGGCTACTAACTTTGCGCCGATAGAAACGCGAGGTTTGTCTTTTCTGTCCTGTCGTGCCCAACCGAAATATGGAATGACTGCAACTACACTTTTAGCAGACGCTCTTTTAGCAGCGTCAACCATCAGCAGAAGTTCCATTAAATTGTCGGAATTAGGGAAGGTGGATTGAACCAGGAATACATGTGCGCCACGAATTGACTCTTCATAGGAAACAGCAAACTCACCATCAGCAAAGTGGGTGATGTTCATCTTTCCCAGAGGGCAATCAAGGCTTGCGCAGATTTTCTCTGCAAGGTATCTCGAGTTAGTTCCGGAGAATACCATTACGGGTGCTTTTTCGCTCATTTTGTAATAGATGTTACCTATTTGTTTAATACGGCTGCAAAGTTATGAATTTCCCGCTACATTCTACAAGACTTATTGTAGAAAAATCTTTTTTCTTTCCCGGATTTATTTGTAGCTTTGCTAAGTGAAACGGTTTCCTCATATACGATTGGTGGGCTTACTGTGTTTTTGCATAGTAATGATTTCTTGTGTGGGTACTGCTCCCACCAAGGAAGTATATCTTATCGATTCGCTCAACCAAGTGGCTTATTCTTATCGTTATAAAGACCTGGACTCTTCTTGTCATGCTGCCACACAAGCTTATGGAAAAGTAAATCTGTATAGCCAGGGGAAAGCGGAAGCATCCAATAATCTGGGCTTTTGCGCTTTTATGCGCATGGATTTTGAGAAAGCGGAGAAGTTTCATAAAGATGTGTATAGTCTCACGAAAAATGAGCTGGAACTGCTGGTTGCCGATATCGGATTGATGAAAATCTATCAGCGGACAGCCATGAACAAAGAATTTTATGACTATCGGAACAGTGCCCTCCGCCGCATGAAACGAATAGATGAAGATAACAAACTTTTTGTAGATAAGCACGAACGGTTGAGACTGAACTATGCCCGCTCCGAATTTTATATCGTTTCCGCTGTTTATTACTACTATCTGCAACAACGTCCGGAAGCGGTGGCTTCCATCAACGAAATATATCCGCAGGAAGAACTTGCGGCAGATACAAACCAGTTACTGTATTATCATTATATAAAAGGATCGGCGGCACTTTGTGATGGTGAAACGGCGGATGAACGTCGTTTGCGTGAATTCGACGAACTGTATACAACTTGGAAAATGGCATCCCGCGGAGGATATTTGTATTTTGAAGGTAATGGAGTGCAGGGGCTTGCTAACCTGATGGCATCTCCCGATAATTATGACTTTTTCCAGGTCAGGCGTTCTCATGCGCTGAAACAGTTTGATGTTCCCGTGGATTCTTTGTTGCCCATGCATTTAGGACAATTGGCTTTGAAGAAATTCAAGCAATATAATGATGTGTATCAGATTGCCGGTGCCTATGTTTCTATTGGTAAATATTTGAATGCGCATGATAACTACGCCGAAGCATTGGATACATTGACGCTTGCCTTGGAGTGTGTGAACAGCCATCATCGCCGTTTTTATGATTGCCACGATAGCTTGGACTGGTTGAAAACCTATGATATACGGGATACCATTTCTTCAGAAAAAGCATGGATAGAGCGTAAGTTACGAACCGTTCCGGAATGGATTTCACGTATTCGCGAACAACTGAGTGTTACGTATGCCGGACTGGAAATGAAGCAACACTCTGATTATAATCGCAATATTTATCTGGATATACTGGAAGATACCCGGCAGGATAAGGAGTTGGAAAGCCGTTATCAGGCTTTGGAAAGTGAAGCTCGGCAACTCAATATTTTACTCTTCTTTGTGATTGTCGGTTTTATACTGGTGGTTTTATTCTTTTGGATATTCAATAAGCGGTCTAAAGAACGTAATCATGTCCATTTGCACCGTTTGAGGCAGATGTTGGACATTTGCCAGAAAATAACCGCTTCTATTCCCACGGACGCGCAGACGGAAGAAGAAATTGTAGATGCCATTCTTTCAGCTGTGCAGACAGATATAGAGGAACTTTTCAGTGTAAAAGACATCCGGATAGAAGATGGGCAGTTGGTATTACCCAAACGTCTTACGAAGGATGAGAAGGCAATACTACATGTGATTGCTCCTTATATTACATGGGCGCTTGACAATGGCATGACTTCCATTTCGCTGGGTGACGAACGTCGTCGGTTGGAGAAAGAACGGTATGTGTACGAACAGCATATAGCTGGAAATAAACGTCAGAATCTTATAAAGAAAGCGTGTATGGCCATCGTGAACGGTATTCATCCGTACATAGACCGTATTATTAATGAAGTGCATAAACTGACGGAAAAGGGTTTTATCCATGACGAACACATCAAGGCTGAGAAGTATCAATATATGGACGAATTGGTGACAACCATCAATGAATACAATGATATCCTTGCTTTATGGATTAAAATGAAACAGGGTAGCCTGAGCTTGAATATAGAAACGTTCGGATTGAACGAGCTTTTCGATCTGATACGGAAAGGAAGCCGTGCCTTCGAAATGAAACAGCAACAACTGGAAGTGACGCCAACGGATACCTATGTGAAAGCTGACAAGGCGTTGACGCTGTTTATGATAAACACGCTTGCAGAAAATGCCCGTAAATATACTCCAAAAGGAGGCAAGGTAAAAGTCTATGCAAATTCGACAGAAGAATATGTGGAAATCTCAGTAGAGGATACCGGTTATGGCCTTTCAGAAGAAGATGTGACGCGTATTGTCGGTGAGAAATTGTATAATTCGCAGGAAATAGGTATACTGGATGCTGCCGATCGGGAAGAACTACTGAAAAACAAAGGGAGCGGCTTCGGCCTGATGAATTGTAAAGGTATCATTGAGAAATACCGGAAGACGAACGAAGTATTCAGAGTCTGTTTGTTCAATGTAGAAAGTACTTTAGGAAAGGGCAGCCGTTTTTATTTCCGTCTGCCTACAGGAGTGCGTAAAACTTTGATGGTATTTCTGTGTATATTCTTTTCTATAGGTATGAGCTCATGCAATAGAGCAGTGGAGGAAGCGGTGATGCAACCGGATGAAATCTATGCGCAAACGGCTCAGGATTCTTTGTCATTAACTGCGGAAAATGAGTTTGAAGCTCTGTTGAATGAGGCGTCTGACTATGCCAATGATGCCTATTATAGTAATGTGGAAGGAAATTTTGAACAGGCTTTGGAATATGTAGATTCTGCCATGTCTTGTCTGAATGCGCATTATAAAAGGTATGCCCAGGATCCGCAGCGCTACATGTCATTGAGAGGAGAAGGGGAGCCGGGGGAATTATCCTGGTGGAATGAGCTTTTCAATTCGGACTTTCATGTTATTCTGGATATCCGGAATGAGGCGGCTGTCGCTTTTCTGGCTTTGAAACAATGGGATGCGTACAGTTATAATAATGCCGCCTATACCACCATGTACAAATTATTGGGTGAAGACCAGTCATTGGAAGAATATTGTCGTCAACTGGAACGTTCTACCAATAATAAGATGGTGGGTGTTATCTTGTTTATCGGACTTATAGCTATGTTGCTTTTAGGATATTACATTCTGTATATTCGTAAACGTCTTGTAAACCGTTGGAATCTGGAACAGGTTTTGGAAATCAATAGACAGATATTTGCTGCCTCCCTGATACAAGTTCCCGAAACAGAAGAGGCATTGCAACGGGAAGAAGATACCCTGAAAGCTATTCCTCAACGTATCGTTGACGAAGGTTTCGATGCCGTAAATGAGTTGCTAAGTATTGATCGGTTAGGAATCGCCGTTTATAATGAAACGACACATCAACTGGAATATGCGTCAAATTCTATAGAAAATGAGTTGTCCTCTGCGGGAGATAATGGATCATCTGCGGCAGAAGATGAACTTTGGAAGGAAGTAGTTCAGCGTTGTTTTGAACAGCATACTCAACTGTCCGCACCAGGATTTGAAGCTTTGCCTTTGGTGGTGGATGCTGCGGGTGATTCGCGTTGTGTGGGTGTGTTATATCTTGAACGGCAGGAGAGCGTCGATCAGGAGACGGCTCATTTATTGTTGGAATTGATTGCGCGGTATATAGCGATTGTGGTCTTCAATGCAGTTGTGAAACTGGCAACAAAATACCGCGACATTGAAGCAGCGCATGAAGAAGCACACCGGGCGTCATGGGAGGACGGTATGTTGCATGTGCAGAATATGGTGCTTGATAATTGTCTTTCCACCATCAAGCACGAGACAATTTATTATCCGAATAAGATCAAGCAACTCATTGGTAAACTCCGTTCAGGTATTCTCTCAGAAACGGAAGAAAAAGAGACGGTTTCAGCTATCAGCGAATTGATAGAATATTATAAAGGTATATTTACCATATTGAGTTCGTGTGCATCGCGCCAGTTGGAAGAAGTTACGTTCCGTCGAGGGATAATTTCCGTACCGGAGTTGTTTGTTTTGGCAGAAAAATATTTCCGTAAAGCGAATAAGGGAAAAGAGTTTGCTGTATCTTTCTCTACGAAAGCTATTGACGAAAGAGTGGTCGGAGATTTTATCCAACTTCGTTTCTTATTGGAGAATCTGATAGATGAAGCTTTGTCTGTTCCTCTGGATGGAAAAATACATTTGGCGGCAGCAGTAGACGGAGAATATATTCGTTTCCTTTTCACTGATATGCGAAGGACGAAAAACCGTGAGGAATTAAATCAACTTTTCTATCCAAACCTGGAACGTATGACGGCAACAGGAGAAAAAGGAGAGTTGCGAGGTACAGAGTATCTTGTCTGCAAGCAGATTATTCGCGACCATGACGAGTTTGCCGGAAAACGTGGCTGTCGCATCAATGCTGAACCAGCTGAGAATGGTGGATTTACAGTTTATTTCACGATACCGAGAAGAAAATAAAATTAAAGAATATGGAAGACAAGAAATTCAAAGTAATTATTGTAGAAGACGTTAAGCTTGAACTGAAAGGAACGGAAGAAATCTTCCGCCATGAAATACCCAACGCAGAAGTTATCGGTACGGCTATGACCGAAAGCGAATTCTGGACATTGATAGAAGCTGGAGTTCCTGATTTGGTCTTGCTGGATTTAGGATTGGGTGGTTCTACTACTATTGGTGTGGATATCTGCCGTAATATCTTTAAGCGTTATCCGGGAGTACACGTACTCATATTTACCGGAGAAATTCTGAATGAAAAGCTTTGGGTGGATGTTCTGAATGCGGGTGCTGACGGTATTATTTTGAAAACAGGTGAGCTGCTTACGAAAACAGATGTACAGGCAGTAATGGATGGAAAGAAGCTGGTTTTTAATTATCCTATTCTAGAAAAAATTGTAGACCGTTTCAAGCAATCTGTTGCGAATGATGCCAAACGTCAGGAAGCGGTTATCAGTTATGATATTGATGAGTATGACGAACGTTTCCTACGCCATCTGGCATTGGGGTATACCAAAGATATGATTGCTAACTTGAAAGGTATGCCTTTTGGAGTTAAATCTCTGGAAAAGCGTCAGAATGATTTGGTAAACCGTCTGTTTCCACAAGGAGAGCGGGTAGGAGTGAATGCAACCCGTCTGGTTGTGCGTGCTTTGGAACTCCGTATTCTTGATATAGATAATCTGGAAGCAGATGATGAATAACAAATGGCGTTTACCGCATCCGGCAACAATGTTTCTCTTGTTGACGCTGGCTGTCATTGTCTTATCGTGGATATTTGACATTTACGGCCTGAGCGTGTTTCAACCGCAAACAGGGGAGGAGATACGGGTACAAAGTTTGCTTAGTCCGGAAGGTGTTCGTTGGCTGTTGCGGCATGTGGTTACTAATTTCACGGGGTTTGCTCCGCTGGGCTTAGTAATTGTGGCTATGTTTGGTATCGGGGTGGCACAACATTCAGGTTTTATAGATGCTTGTATCCGTGGTGGGGCACGTCGTAAGCATAATCCATGGCGCATGGTGATACTGGTTATTTTCTTGGGATTACTTTCCAATGTAGTAGGGGATGCCGGATACATTATTCTTTTACCGATTGCAGCAACTTTGTTCCATTCGGTCGGTCTGCATCCGGTTGCAGGTATTATTACGGCATACGTTTCTGTTTCGTGTGGGTATAGCGCTAACCTGATGCTAAGTACTTTGGATCCTATGCTTGCTGCCAGTACCCAAGAAGCCGCAGATATGGCAAATGTGTCACCTGGAAATACAGGGCCTTTATGCAATTACTATTTCTTGTTTGCATCTACTTTTTTGCTGGCTTTTATTATTTATCAGGTAACCCGCCGTAATCTTCTTCCGGCTTTGGGGGAATATGCCGGTCATATTCGTTTCAATGGTTATAAGCAATTATCCCGCAAAGAACGTCGTGCTATGATAGGTGCAGTATCTATCGGGGTGATTTATACAACCGTGATTCTTTGGGCTACTTTCTCTTCATGGGGTATTTTGCGTAGTGTGAATGGTGGTCTGATCCGTTCTCCTTTTATAGAGGGCATTCTGTTTTTGCTTTCTTTTGGTATCGGGCTTATGGGGATGGTTTATGGCTTTGCTTCCGGTCGTTATCGTACAGATGGAGATGTGATTGAGGGGCTTACTCAACCTATGAAATTGTTGGGTGTTTACTTTGTTATCGCTTTCTTTGCTGCTCAGATGTTTGCGTGTTTCGAGTATTCTCATTTGGATAAATGTATAGCCATTATGGGAGCGGACATGCTTTCGTCCATCCATCTTGGGAGTTTATGGATACTCATTCTATTTATTCTATTTACAGCACTTGTGAACCTTATTATGGTCTCTGCCACTGCCAAGTGGACTTTCATGTCTTTCATCTTTGTTCCGTTCTTTGCCAATATGGGGATTTCTCCGGATATGGTGCAATGCGCTTTTCGTATTGGCGACAGTGCCACCAATGCCATCACTCCTTTCATGTTCTACATGCCTCTTATCCTTACTTACATGCAGCAATATGATAAGCAAGCGACCTATGGTTCATTACTGAAATATACATGGAGATACTCTCTATATATATTATTAGCCTGGACTTTGTTATTTATTTTATGGTATGTAACTGGTTTACCATTAGGATTATAACATCTAATCGGATATAAAAGCATTTATTTACAAAATATTTTCTGCGTAAAATCTTTGCAAATTTCACAGAAAAGCGTACCTTTGCACCGCAATTAAGGATGGTTCCGTAGCTCAGCTGGATAGAGCAACGCCCTTCTAAGGCGTGGGTCTTGCGTTCGAATCGCAACGGAATCACAGAAGAAAAGTCGCAAATCGCTAATAAATAAGCATTTGCGACTTTTTCTGTTTCATTAATTAGGGTAATTCTGTACAATGCAGTGATTTTTCTGTATGATTTATTTTCATTCTAAATATAATCTATTTTGATTATGTGCACAATTTGTTTTTCTCATGTTGTTGTTCTGTAGACAATTCCCTTTGAAATTTACGTAAAATAACATTTGTTACAGCTGTCCTAAAAACTACAAAAAAGTTAAAATGGTTTTGCTTCTATAGTTATGAACACTAATTTTGGGATATCAACTTTTAAAATTTAAAGCACATGAAAAAATTTTTGTTATCCATTGCGCTGTGTTGTGCAGCAACTAACTTTTTTGCGCAAACTACAGAACCTGGAAATCTAATTAACGAAGGAAAGGCAGCACTCGAAGCCAAAAATTACCAGGAAGCATTTACAAAATTCAGTACCTACCTGACACAGACAAACAATCAGGACTCTGTTATCGCTTACAACTGCGGCGTTTGTGCCGATAAAATCAAAAAACCGGAAGAAGCTCTCAAGTATTTTGATATTGCTATTCAAAAGAAATACAATCTGGGAAATGCATATGTAGGTAAAGCCGGTGCATTGAAGGATTTGAAAAAAGACAGTGAGTATCTTGCTACTCTGAAAGAGGGTATAGAAGCAGCTCCAGAAAACAAGACATTGAAAAGACTTCATGCTAATTATTATCTGAATGCCGGTATTAAAGCACAAAAGGCTAATAAACTGGATGATGCTGAAGAAGCTTTCAAACAGGTACTTGCTGACGATGAAAAGAATACCAACGCATTGTACAGCTTGGGTACACTTTCTTATAACAAGGCAGCTTTAGTTCTGAAGAATGCAGCACCATTGGCTAATTCAGATAAAGCTAAGTACGATGCACAGAAAGAAATCGCTGACAAAAACTTCCAGAATGCTAAAACGTATCTGGAACGCGCACTCCCCTTACTCTCGGCAGACAAACCTCGTGAAAAAAGTATGATAGATAATATTAAGAAACTATTGCCGCAAATTGAAGCGCAATTGAAATAATCTATCGAAAAGAAGAATAAAAAAGCCGTGTTGGAATTTCCCGACACGGCTTTTTTATTTATAGTATGTTATTTATTTCGTTTTCTTTAATACTACTGCTGTACGGGCAGGAATATATAACTTCAACCATTCCTTCTTCTCTTTTTCATAAAGAGGATCAGCAATAGTGAAATGTTTTACAGTGTCATCAGCTAATCCATTACCGCCATAAGCAGGATTATCCGTATTCAATACTACTTCATATGTGCCCGGAGAAACCAGGAAGCCATAATCGGTAAATGACTGTTTTGGATTGAAATTGAACACAAAGACATAATCCTTACGCATATATGCCAATACCTGATCACCGTCATTGTGCCAGATTTCCTGAACAGGTGTTGCCTGGAAAGCTTTCACGCTCTTAATGATTTTGAGCATATCCGCATCAAAGTCGGCCATATAGTGGTAAGTAAGATTCTTGTTATCTACCAGATCCCACTGGCGGCGGGCATACTTGCATGACCATCCATTACCTTCACGTGGAAAATCAATCCATTCGGGATGACCGAATTCGTTGCCCATGAAGTTAAGATAACCACCATTGATAGTACTTGAAGTCAGTAAACGTATCATCTTGTGAAGAGCAATACCACGATTCACTGTGTAGTTTTCATCACCTTTCTGCATATGCCAGTACATATCGGCATCTATCAGACGGAAGATAATCGTCTTATCGCCCACTAATGCCTGGTCGTGACTTTCTGCATAAGATATGGTCTTTTCATCTTTACGACGATTGGTTACTTCCCAGAACATGCTGGATGGTTTCCAATCTTCGTCTATTTTTTCTTTGATGGTCTTGATCCAATAATCGGGGATATTCATTGCCATGCGGTAGTCGAAACCATAGCCGCCGTCTTCAACTTTAGCTGCAAGACCGGGCATTCCCGATACTTCTTCAGCAATCGTTATTGCTTTGGAATTTACTTCGTGGATAAGTTTATTGGCAAGTGTCAGGTAGCAGATGGCATTGTCATCCTGATGGCCATTGAAATAGTCTCCATAATTACAGAAGGCTTCACCCAGTCCGTGACTATAATAGAGCATAGATGTTACACCATCGAACCGGAAACCGTCGAATCCGTATTCCTCAAGCCAGTACTTACAGTTGGAGAGAAGGAAATGGATAACTTCATTTTTTCCATAGTCGAAACAAAGTGAGTCCCAAGCCGGATGTTCACGTCGTGCGCCGGGGTAGAAGTATTGATTCGGATCACCGGCAAAATTGCCCAAGCCTTCCACTTCATTCTTTACTGCATGAGAATGAACGATGTCCATAATCACTGCAATACCCAATCCGTGTGCGGTATCGATCAACTCCTTCAGTTCTTCCGGAGTACCGAAACGGGAAGAAGCGGCAAAGAAACTGGATACATGGTAACCGAAGCTACCGTAGTAGGGATGTTCCTGAATTGCCATGATTTGAATACAATTGTATCCGGCTTTAGCTATGCGCGGAAGAGTTTTTTCACGGAACTCATTGTAAGTTCCTACCTTATCTTCCTGTTGCGCCATACCGATATGACATTCGTAGATAAGCAAAGGATCCGTATTAGGTTTAAATGTACGCTTCTTTACTTTATATGGCTTTTCCGGTGCCCAGACCTGCGCACTGAAAATCTTGGTTTGCTCATCTTGTACCACCCGTGTTACCCAGGCAGGAATACGTTCTCCACAACCGCCTTCCCAATGTACAATGAGTTTGTATAAGTCGCCGTGTCTCATGGCATCTGCCGGGAGTTTGATTTCCCAAACACCATAATCCTTACGTTTCAGACTGTACTTCTTTAGTTCTTTCCATTCATTGAATGTGCCCACAATAAATATTTCTGTGGCGTTGGGTGCCCATTCACGGAAAATCCAGCCGTCAGCAGTACGGTGAAGTCCGAAATATAAATATCCCGAGGCAAAATCAGACAAAGTCTGTTTCCCTTTGTTCGTCAGTTCAGCCTCTTTGTCTAATACATGCTGATGACGACCTTTGATGGCATCTTCGAAAGGTTCCAGCCAGGGGTCGTTTTTGATCAAATTCAATGTTTCCATAAAGGATGAGTTTTTGATTGATTGGATTATTATGCTTTCACTTTCACAATGACTTTCTTCACACCGTCAGGAGAAATGCCAGGAGCATGTCCGTCTTGAGGGAAGAATATAGCAAACATTCCAGGTTTTACAGTGATATAAGTTTCAGCCAGTCCTTCGAAGAAAGTAATATCTTTCTCTGCATTGTAGGGAGCATTAGCCGGTACGCAATCTTTTCCTGCGGTATAGCCCATAACTTCCGCACCGGAGAGAGGAATCTGGATATCTATAAATTCATTGTGTGTTTCCAGTTTGGCTTGTTCTTTAGCTTTAGGGGTAGTTTGAGCTACGTTTACAACCAGGTCTTTACCTTTCAGTTCGGTTTTGCCAATTTCCATAGCGTTCAAGTCATGTGATTGCAAGAATTCAATAGCTTGGGCAAACAAAGGGTTCAACGATGCATATTTTTCTAAATTTTCTAATCTATCTACTACCATAGCTTTAATGTTTTAAGTTAGTTATATTATTATCAAATTTTATTCAAAGTCGTCAATCGTGTAATTCAGAAAATCAGCAAAAGGTTTCATTTGCTTGAAGATTTCCGCTGTACGATCCACGCAATCGGGTGCCAGAAAGAAGCTGTCCGGTTGATTGCAGTAACAGGTATATTCCTTGCATTTCAGATATTGTACATATTCAAAATCCTTTGGAAACCCTTTGGGAGCTGTTTTCAGAAAGTCTTCGCCTATCACCGGGAAGTATTGCTTGAAATCCGGATTTTCAACTATACCGCGAAATTCGTCTATGTTATCATACACTGCCTGTCGCACGGCTTTCAACGTCTTAGGAGGAAGGCAATAGCTACCACCTGCCAACAGACAGTTGCCAGGTTCAATGTGAACATAGTAACCGCAGTGGTCTGATTTCTTACCGCGGGCGTTGATGTATCCGCCCAAATGAGTTTTATACGGGGTCTTGTCCTGCGAAAAACGCGTATCACGATAAATCCGGTAAGTACAGTCTTTGACTTGAACGCCACGAATACTTTCATCGAAAAGCGAGATACGGGTAATTATAGCCGATAACAGGCTCTCAAATTCCCCACGGGCTTCTTCATACAAGTCCTTATGAGCATTGAACCATTCGCGGTTATTGTTAGCGGACACTTCTTTCAAGAATTGAAAAATAACAGGGATGTTCATATTGGTATTTTCCTTATTATCTGACAAAATTACGCATAATTTTCCTAACATGCTACAAACAGGGACAAAAAAAGCATCGGCTCTGGTAAACCGATGCTCCTTACACATTTATCAATCAAACAGACGCTTCTGTTTTTGATGTACTTACTTATCACAAGCGGGTACAGTCTCCTTTAATTAATCTTATATCTAATACTATGAAAAACACAATTATATAACACGCCTCTACAGAAAAAGTTCGAAGGGGTATGTGTGTTTTTATCATTTGTTTATATCTTTGTAGAAAAATTATACGAACATATGGAATATAAGTATGATGAAGAAAGTGTGAATGCTCTGATGAAGTGGGCTGAGAACGCACAGTTACCCAAAGAGTTACAACTAAGTGAGGCCGAAAATATTATGAATCTTAGACAATATGTGGTGGCAAATATAAACGATATCAAAGCGCATTATCCGGATGAGTTTTACAATCCGGCCATTACGCGTCTGTACAGGCTGAAGGAAAAACTGGAAGGAGAAAGTACCACGAAGTAACACAGAATTCTAAGACCTACGCAAATAATTGAGTAGGTCTTAGAATTCTGTGTTACTTCGTGGTGAAGATCTTATTATAGCTTGATTTTCAGTATCTTTCCACTATATCCCTCTACAGAAATTTCCGTAGCCTTATAAGGCAGCAAACTAATACTTTCCGTCTTTCCGGTTAGCAAATCTACCGCCGGATAAACATCCATCTGTGGTATTTGCAGGAAATCAAAGGCATGAGAAGGTACATTGATAGCCACATCTACTGAAATGTGGTCAAAGTTTACGATAATGAACAATAACTCTTTTCCAGCTTTGCGTAAGAATGTGTATTGTTTATGCTCATTGAAGCGCCAGCCATTGGCGTTGGCATACATCAGATCGAAGAATTCTCCTTCAGTGATTGCTTTTTCTTTGTTACAAAGCGTCAGGATGCGTTGGTAGATACTATGGATGTGTTTCTGGTCTTCCGTCAGCATTTTGCCGTCAAACTTTCCGCCATTCCGCCAACGACGAATAGTATCCACGCTCCAATAATCAAAAATAGTGGTACGCCCGTCTCTGCCACTGAAACCTTCGCTATCCATGCCCAGTTCACCGAATTCCTGCCCGAAATAAATCATCATCGGATTAGTATTCATGCAAGCTGAAACAATCAGTCCCGGAACTGCTTTACGCGGATTTCCGGCAAAGAAATCAGAAGCAATGCGCTGTTCGTCATGATTCTCCAGGAAATTCAGCATTCGTTTCTCGATGCCACCCAGACTTTGCCAGGAACGTGTAATGGCCGTAGCCGAATCATAGCCGCAAATCACATTGCGAAGCGTATCATAAAGTCCTACCTTGTCATATAGATAATCGAATTTTCCACGGAATATGTAATTCTGATATTCTGCCGGATTATAAACCTCTGCAATGAACAACAAGTCAGGATGCTTTTCTTTCACTTGTGGAATCACCCATTCCCAGAATTCAACCGGAACCATTTCCGCCATGTCACAACGAAAGCCGTCGATATTCTTGTCTGCCCAGAAAAGAAGGATATCCAGCATCTTTATCCAGGTGTCCGGAGTGGGATTGAAGTGACAGGTTCCACCATTCTGATAGTCCACTCCATAATTCAGCTTCACGGTTTCGTACCAGTCGGTGATGTTGGGATAAGCATCGAAGCGATTGTTCCCCGTAGCTTTGGCAGGACATTCTTTATAAGGTTCCGCAGCCGATCCTTTCATATCGAACTGACCGTGCAATTCAGATTGAGGGATATAGTAAAAATTATTATATGGGCTGAAAGCGTAATTAGGATCATCATTTGCACCCAACTGTGAAGTTCCGTCAGGTTGTGCATCCGAATGATATTGGCGGGCAACGTGATTCGGAACAAAATCGATAATGACTTTCAGACCGCTGCGATGAGTACGTTGTACCAGATTTTCAAATTCCTTCATACGTTCCGGTACATCGTTTGCCAAGTCCGGGTCCACGTCATAATAATCCTTGATGGCATAAGGAGAGCCTGCTTTGCCCTTAACAATAGCCGGATGATCGGGACGTATGTTGTAACGGCGATAATCCGTTTGCGTGGCATGCTCTATGATACCAGTATACCAAATATGGGTGGCTCCCAACTTCTTTATTTCATTGAGTGCCTTGGCTGTAAAGTCTGCCATTTTACCGCATCCGTTTTCCGTTATGTTCCCGTTATTGATGCAGTGATTATGATTGTTACCAAACAAGCGCGTAAACACTTGATAGATAATCATTTTTTCATCTTTCCCCATTCTATTTTTTATTTTATGATTTGATAATTACTTTCATCTTTCCAGATGGTTCCCTGATCCGCTTTCAACTGATCCAGAAGAGTGTTAGCGGCATTGTATCCCTGCATAAATATCTCTTCTGCTTTTTCCAGTTCGGTATTGCTGTATCCCTCCAGATTATACGGTTCTATTAATAAATCCGCTTTTTCCCGTTCGGGGAACGTATTGGCACGGAACATGAAGTGGTAGGAACGCATGGCAATACTTACAATATTCATCTTATATTTGTTCGCCAGTAGCGGACTAACATTTACTGCCACCACTTTGCTGCAAACACGTCGGATGGTAGATACAGGTAAGTTCATAAACACCCCACCATCTACATAATGCGTTCCTTCTATTTTTACAGGAGAGAAGAGGACGGGCATACAGCAGGAAGCTGCCACACGTTCGGCAATATTCCCTTTGTGGAAATGCACCACACGTCCGTGATCGAGGTCGGTTGCAGTGATGATGAGAGGTATTTGCAATTCTTCCATCGTCTTTGCTTTCAGATTGGTTTTCAGGAAATCAATAAATTCGCCTAACTCGAACAATCCCACTTTCGGTATGACTAATTTGGTCAGGTCCTGGAACTTATGCCCGGAGAAGTAATCTAGTACTTTATGCGGTTCGTTACCGTCTGCATAAAACACGCCTGCCAAAGCTCCTGCGCTTACTCCCGAAAGGATATTTGGTTTGATGTCATGTTCCAACAATGACTGCATCACGCCCAGATGCGCAAAACCCTTGATAAAACCACCGCTCAAAGCATATCCTATAGGATATTTGTTCGTAAACCAATTATTTGATGTTGCCTCCATGTAAAAAATCTACCATATATTTGTTCGCCACGAAATTAGTGATTTTATCGTAGGTTGAAAGTAAAAAGGGAGAAAAATGTGCTAAGTATAGAGAAAAAGCAACGCCTGCCCCCAATTTATACAATCGAAGACAGGCGCCAGTGGGAATCGGGAAAATATTTAATCAAAAGCCGAAATCATCTACCTGAATTTCTTCCTGATGATTATCGGTGAAGGGTTTAGCCTCTTGCTGTACGGCATTTCCTTCGATGTATACGGCGCGGAAAGGGCGGGCAGGGCAGACATATTCACAACCGCCACAACCTACACAAATTTCCGTATCTATATGTGGAATTGTCAATCCGTCCTTGAAAGGAATCATTGACAGAGCTTGCGTAGGACAATGTTCCGAACAAGCTCCACAACTGGTTCCGTCACGGTAGACGATGCAGTTCTCTTCGATGAAGACAACTTTACCCATTTGTGTCAGGTGTTTCTGCTCTTTCGTCAGTGGCAGGATAGCTCCATTCGGACAAACATCCCCGCATACGGTACAATCAAAATTACAGAAACCCTTTTCAAAGAAAACGGTCGGCTGCATCATTCCTCCTAAACCATACTCCATAAAAGCAGGCTTCAGTACATGAGAGGGACATTTGCTGATACACAGGTGGCACGAGGTGCAATGTGCCTGAAAATATTCCAGGCTGATAGATCCCGGCGGCGTTATAGGTGTCTGACGTTTATCACTTTTCATCCCGGCTGCCGCAGCCGCTACGTTCTGGGCTTGTGCCATTACTTTGGGAGTTGCGGCGGCAGTTGTCAGCCCGGCAAGTAAAAAACGGCGTTTGGAAGCGTCAGTCACCTGTTTCTCTGTTTTGAGGGGAGTGGTATAACTAAGTGCGTTCTGGCGACATTCACCCAAGCAATCGAAACAATCTACACAACGACTGTAGTCAATAATCTGTTCCGGGCTATTAATACATGAGGCTTTGCATTTAGTGGCACACAGTCCGCAATGATTGCATTTTTCTGTATCGATGCGTACTTTAAACAGTGAGAAGCGGCTCAGAAAGCCAAGCAGCGTACCTACCGGGCATATTGTGTTGCACCAGGTACGTCCGTATTTCCATGCCAGAAAGCCAATCACCAAGAACGTCAACAGTCCGATAATAAAGGACGAGATACTCAGGAGAGAAGCGTCCACCTGATAGAAAGTATAGTTATTAAAACTTGAAAATATGCTTTCCAGCAAATTGTTTCCTAACATATATACAGGTTTAAACACATTGACCGTCATACGTCCGAAAGCGCTATAAGGATCAAGCAGACCTAAAATGACCGTAAATCCGAAAAGAAAAGCTATAGCCGTTACACCCGCTACTCCCCAGCGCAGTATATTCCTGGCAGGCGAGTAGCGGAAACGTTTCTTTTTCTTTGCCGTTTTTTTAGAAATCCAGGTCACTATATCCTGAAAGATACCCATCGGACAAATTGTAGAGCAATAGATACGTCCCAATAACAAGGTAATCAGTATCAGCACTGCCAGGATGAAAAAACTGAGTGACATCAATGCCGGTACAAACTGTATATGCGCCAGTCTGTGGAAACTATTTGGCAATATTTCCGCAAAATCCAGAAAATAAAAAGTTATCAGCCCGAAGATAACAACGGACAGTATAATACGTGCTTTTCTCAACATAAGTGTGTATACTTTATATCGCTTGAATTAAAGCCTGATACGCTTCACATTCAGCTTATCCAAATCCATCGTTCCAATCTTCAATGCCTGCCCGTTAGCAAGGTGAGCTACACTTTCAAGCGGCATTTCGCGAACCTGGTTAAAGAATTTGGTGGCAGCCGTATCTACAGCCACGATATCCTGTGAAATAAATAATCCCTTGGTCAATACCACATCCGAAGCAGAACGTCCGCGCGGGCCATTCGTTTTCAAAACGCGATAGGCATCCACCACATTCAGCACTGCTTTCTTATCCATTGTACAGATATCGGCAATACATTGCTGCAAGTCGTTGGAATGGAAGAAACCGCGATCCCAGACAATACCCATGTGGTTTTTCATGGAAATCGTCAGGTTGGCGCCTCCATGATTTTTCAGGATGGGCACATTGATCCATACATCACTGTTCAGAATAGCTTCGTGTACCTTGGCACTTTTCATGCGTACGCCTTTGGGCAATGAGACTGGTTTGTAGTAGCTTTCCAGATGAGCCGGCATAACCTTGGCACCCGCAGCTTTGGCAGCTTCTTCAATGCCGCTGTTCTTGTAGCATTTCTGCCAGTCATCGCAAGTATGATCAAAAACCGTAACCTCCTTGGCACCTGCGGCAAGACATTGCTTCACAATTTCCGCAACCAGCTTCGGATTCGTATTACCGGCCAGTTCGGGTACTTTATCCCAACCGATATTCGGTTTAACCACTACCTTTTGTCCCGGTTTGATAAACTGTTTCATGCCGCCCATTTCTGTAATAGCACGCCGGAACATCGCTTCCGGTTCTCCACCCATCACAGCTACCAGATCCACCTTACCGCCGCCAGCATTTGTCAGCTTTTGCGCCAGTATGTCCATTGCTTCGGAACGTTGCACGGTTATCACCGCACCCGTCACCGCCAAAGTCTTTAAGAAATCCCTTCTATCCATAGGCCCTTCAGATTATTAATCTATTAATTATCAATTGTTCATAGTATCCATGGAAACTTAAAACACGTCTCGTCAAACAAGGCATAATCTGCCGTACCATTGACTGCGAATGTTTTTACCAGACGTGCCTCTTTCAATAATTCGCACGCCAGACGAATGGTAGATCCTGTCTTAATACGGTCATCTACCAATAAAATGCTTTTATCTTTAAAAGCAAAATCAACCGGAGCGAGCAACTGGGGTACATCGTACTTCGGATGCTGGTATTCATCCCGTAAATTGATACGTAGCAGATGCACTTCTTTTTGCAATCGCTGGTTGATGATACCTGCCGGAACGATACCGCCATTAGCAATAGCCACGATTATATCAAAATCATCGTGAAACTCAATTGTGCGGAAACGTTCCAGCACTTCTTCCATTGTTTTTGCCATATTGTTATGGGAGATAGTCTATGATTAAAGTTTGGAAATAGCTTTCAGCAGAGCGTAACCACCGAACCATTGGATCAGCATACCTGGAATACCGATACGGAAATCTTGTACGGCCAGGAAGAAGTTACCACATATAGCCCATTCAAAAGCAGTGCCTATCACCTGGTAAGCAAGAATCACACCAAGCAATGCAACTAAGGATATCTTCTTTGTATATCGTGCGGCAAATGCAGCAGCTCCTGCAAGCAAACCGGATTTTATCAGCAATACAGGCAATGCAGCGGCAGCGGGCATACCAAACAGTAAATGATTAATCACCGGAGAAAGTAAAGCCGTAAGCAATCCTACACGGAAACCGAATTTATAGGCGGCAATCAGTGTAAAGAAATAGATAGGCAGCAAAGTCGGTCCACCCGCGGGAACCAGATGACAAAGCTGCGGCAATGCTATATTTCCTGCAACAAATAAGAATGCAAACAAATAGGTCTTCACGTTACTGAACGACAAAGAGTAGAGTTTAGCAGATGTTTCCATTATTCAATGATTAGATTTTAATTTGTTATTATTATATTTCTTCAAGATACAAAAGTAGGAGATGAGCGCTCATTTTGTTTGAAGATTTGTCTCAATCCTTACAGGTTTTGTATCGGTACACTTATATTAAGACTCTTTCGGACGGAAAAGGTTTAAATCTTCACCAATTCATATTGCATATTGCCCAATCCGATCTTTTCCGCATGGCGCAATCCAGCCAGCCAGTCCGTATCCGGGTGCATCATGTGGAACTTATCATGGCCGCACAAATCATCGTGCTCATGTCCGGCAGAAAGGCGGTTACCCGTGTGCAGTATAGGAGCTTGGATGACCATATCCGCGCATGCTTTATCCAAAGCCACCGGGTCTGTAGAAGCCAGAATACCGAGGTCAGGTACAATGGCGGCATCATTATGATTCCAACAGTCACATTCTGGAGATACGTTCATTATAAAACTGATGTGGAAGTTGGGCTTATCTTTCACTACGGCCAGTGAATATTCGGCAATCTTATAGTTTAAGCGTTCGGACGTATCTTCATCGCCCATAATGGCGCCGTCATACTGGCACAAAGCGACACACTGTCCGCAACCTACACATTTAGCATAATCTATTTCTGCTTTGCGTCCTGCATTCAGGTGTACGGCGTCGTGTGCACAGTGCTTCACGCAGATATTACAGCCGATGCAATTTCCCGTATCTATTTTGGGTTGAGAGGCCGAATGCAGTTCCAGTTTTCCGGCTACGCTGGCACAACCCATGCCCAAATTCTTTAAAGCTCCGCCAAAGCCGGCCTGTTCGTGCCCTTTAAAGTGATTCATGCTGATGATAATATCCGCATCGGCTATGGCAGTACCAATCTTTGGGGCGGCACAGTACTCACCGTTCAAGGGAATTTCCCGGCAATCCGTACCTTTCAATCCATCTCCGATGATGACCTGGCATTGGGCGGATATAGGATTATAACCGTTTTCCATTGCGCTTTGCAGATGATCGACGGCATTGGCACGACGGCCTGAATATAGTGTGTTACAGTCCGTCAAGAAAGGTTTTGCACCATTGTTGCACAATAGGTTTGCCATGCGAGCCGCGTAGTTCGGACGAAGATAAGCAAGGTTTCCCGGTTCACCGAAGTGAATCTTGATAGCGATAAAACTGTCTTTTAAGGGTAGCTGTTCGATACCTGCCCGCTTTACCAGGCGCTCCATCTTATCCAGAAGATTGGAAGTAGGAGAGGTGCGCAGGTCTGTGTAGTAGACTTTTGATGTTTCCATATTACCTAATTACCTATTTATAGTTATAATATGTGCAAAAATAAGAGATATTATCCATATAAATAGGTATGAAACAAAAAAAGTAGCGAAGTTCTTTCGCTACTTTAATTTGGCATTATTCTAACGGATCATCCTCTATACCACCGTCACCTCTTTGGTTGCCGCCGCTACCGTTACCACCGGAACTGTTTCCATCTGTATAATCCGTATCGATGGGAATAGCACGGGTTACGCTCATTTCTCCCAAAGTACGTTGGAAAATCTTTCCCGGAGTAAATACAATACGCTTGCGTACTATGTTACCTGCCGTAACGCCTTCCGCCGTATCCGCACTTTTGGCCTTAATGGTGGGGCGGAAGATACCGAACTCTCCCAATTGACACTCTTTCCGTCATCAATATCCTCCGCCATCATATCAACCAAACCGCTGACTACTAAATCTACCACCTTTCGGTGGATTCCGCAAAGGCGACTAACCTTTGCACACGTTTTGCTAAAACTCATCTGCCCCGAATGTACAGATTTTGCTACATACTTCTCTGTCTTTGTTTCGTCAAAGCCAAACACTCTCTTGGTCCTACATACTCTAAAGCCATAATAATTAAAGATTTTAAGCGTATTGCATAAATCTAAAAAACTATTTTTTCTTATAACATTTTCTACTTCTTCATACCGATCCTCTCCAACCACTTTAATATACTTTCTTTAGAGTCATCCACATGATCTCGGGAAATTGCATAACCGTCCGACACAGAGGCTCTCGGTTCCTGTTTCCGAATTGTTTTGATGGCATCCGAAAAACGGCTACCACCATGAGTACAAAACGGAATGATAGTCTTACCAGCGAAATCGTACTCTGATAAGGTTTCACTTCCGATAGCCCGGCAATAGACTGTTATCGTACAGGTAATGATTGCCAATACGCCTGCTGTCATAATTCCTTTTTTCATTCTTTACTATTTTATGTTTTTTTTATTTGATGATTCCGATTCGGCGAAGCCAAACCTCCGTACCGTTGACACTGCCTGGCATATCAATACCTGCATCGTCGGGCGGGCCGGGAGTAGTAATGTCATCCGGATTGAGGTCTTCGGGAAGCGTTTCCGGAATATGCTTTGACTCAGGGGTTACCTTATAAATCTTCTGCATTGATTCGTTCAAATAGGTTGTAGCTCCGTAAGTGAAGAACGGGATAATAACCTTATCTTTCAGATCGTATGCTTCGATGAATGTGCAAACCACCATAGCAGGCTGATGCCACCAGCAAGGTGAGCCAACGAAAATCGTATCATATTGCGCGATAATTTCCTTATCAGGCAAGTTCGCCACTCCGGGACGCAGGTCGTTGTAAGCCTCATTCTGAATACGGTCGCTGTCATCATATGGATTTTCGGCATACGGATCGGTCGCCTCAATGCGATATATGTCAGCACCGGTAAGTTCCACAATTCGTTTGGCTACGGCTTGCGTGTGCCCCTGCGCGGAGAAGTAGGCTATGAGAGTTTTACTGTTACCGGACGGATTGTCAGGATCATCGGGAGTTGTCGGCTGTTCTGTCTGCGATGCAGGAGTGTCATCTGACGAACAAGCTGCCATAGTCGTCAGTGGAAGGAACAAAAATGGGATAAAAAATATTTCTTTCATATTCAAATGGTTATTTAAGATATTGTTTAAAGAATGTGTCCAGTTTGGGCAACGTGATTTTCAGATATTCCGGCTGGTCGTACAAATCTACGTGCGTTGCTCCGGGTACAACAAACAGCTCTTTCGGTTCGGCAGCTTTTGCATATGCGTCTTCCGAGAAGTAAGCTGATACAGCGTTTTCTCCCACGATGAAGAGTACCGGTCGCGGCGATATGGTTTCGATCTGTGCGAACGGGAAAAAGTTCATCATCGGTGCAAGACTCGTGTAGGAGTAATAGCCCGTAGAGTTGGGATGTCGGCCACGCTCCGGATTGTCATAGTAATCGAGGAAGTCGATGGCAAACTTCGGTGTGTTTTCATCTACTTTTTCGGGTAGGGCACGGATGTCCTTACGTGCAGCTCCGTTATATTCCGCCGTGCGCTGACGGCCGATCTCATCGAGAATTGCCATACGTTGTTCATACGTCTGGGAATCGCCAACACCCTGACGGCGGGCACGTCCCATGTCGTACATACTGATAGTTGCCAACGCCTTGATGCGATGGTCTATCTGCGCTGCGCTGACGGAATAACATCCTCCGCCACAGATACCAATGACACCAATCTTATTGGCATCGACAGCCGGATGATTCGTGAGGAAATCGACCGCTGCGCTGAAATCTTCCACCCGCACCTCGGGCGACTCGATACGATGCGGATAACCGCCGCTCTCACCATAATAGGAAGCATCAAAAGCCAATGTCAAATAGCCGAGTTCCGCCAACTTGCGGGCATGAAGTCCCGAAGTCTGTTCCTTGACACCACCGAAAGGATGACCAACGATGATGGCAGCATATTTCTTTGCAAAGTCGTAGTTTGCAGGGAAATAAAGATCGCCAACCACATCAATCAGGAAACGGTTGTGGAACGTTACCTTCTGTTTCTTCACGCTATTCTCCACTGCCACGGCCGGGGCTTGGGAATCAGCGATTAATCCTTTACTTTGTAACAGTTCGTTCAATATTAGTTTGCCGGCATCAGCCTCGCTGCGACCGATATTTTTTTCGATGATGGCCAGCACACCACGTAATTCGTCCGGTGTTACGCCCACATTCAGTGCGATACCCATGTGCCCTTTTAGCATCGGCTCTACGCCTTTGCCCAAAGAGGCGATCACGGCAACGGTCGCCAGTTCCCGTTCGGCATATGTCAGGACATCCCGCTCAAAAAGGTCAGCAAAGAGGTGCTCTTTCAGAAATACTTCGATTTCCGGAGCCAGTACAGCATAATTAGCTTTCGGTGCATCTGCCGGGACACCCGAAATTTCGGCAAGAATATCACGTCCGCGTTCGTACTTGCTGCGGGTATCAGTTATCGGTGATGTTTCACGACCCCGGTTATCCTCGATACCTTTTGCTTTCCGTTCATCGAGTACCGCAACAAGGGTTTGTAGTCCGCGCAAGGCACGCGGGAAACCGCAATAGGCGTAGGCGTGTACCATTACTTCCTTGAGTTCACCCACGGTCATTCCGTCATTTAATCCATCGATAAGGGCGGGTTTCAGTTTATCGAAGTCTCCCTTACCCGTAAGAGCGGCGACCTCTGCAATGTGTTTCCGTTTACTATTCATAACTTGTTCCATTTTGGGATTTTGGGCGGCTGCGATTCCATATCCAAAAAAGATACAGATCAGTGTCGTTCTAATTCTCGTTTTTATTTTCATAATCTCTATCATTTTATTTTCCTGTTTTTATCTGATGCAAAATTAGGCTGGAATTTTCGCTTCGACCGGTCATGAATTACGGTTTGAAGGATAATTTTTACGGATTTGCTGCATCTTCTTTATTTTATTGGTTGCAAAAGCGTACACAATAGTTAAGTAGCAGTTCGATGTGTGAGGCGATGATCGATGCACTATAACGGTCGATGGCATGGTGCAACTCTTCACCGATCTCCTGCAGGTTATCGGTTATGATTTGTTGTTCGTGCTCTGTCAGCGCACCCCGGCAATGGCAGCGTTTCGGATAGGTTTCGATACGGTTTTCAAGCGATGTGTCGTACAACAGGTCGGGATGGAAAAGTACACCCGAATAGTAGTCGGCATGCCGTTGTTGCTTCGAGGGTATCTCGACCACCTCACCGGGATAAATCAGCCGTAACCATTCCTTTTCCGACGCTTTGCTCTGCTTCGGAGAGTTGTAGTACAGTAACCCGTAAAAATCACACATTATCCGAATATCCTCACTCAAATTCGTTTTCGACAGATCAATCATGCAAATCTGCGGATGCAGCGTTTCATGCCCCGTCAATTTATTGAACATATCAATAGTCATAAGCCCAGAATTATTCATTTGTATCACTGTTCTTTTTTCTGTTTATTTTTCCATGATGCAAAACTACGGGCTATCCGAAAGTTCTATAGGGTATAAATTACGGTTTCACGTATAATTATTACAGGTTGAAACTGATCGCCTGAAGATATTTTATATATTTGCGTAAAAACAATGAAATCCACTGTTATGGAGAAGATTATAAAGCTGAATACAATCAAGGATTATAATGATTTTCTGGGTATAGAAACTCCCCATCCATTGGTAAGCGTAATCGACGCTTCCAAAATCAAGTCGTTGCGCCATGTCTGCAAAAACATTGGCTTCTATGTCATTTATCTGAAGGATATCAAGTGCGCTGATGTGATAAAGTATGGCCGTAAATTCTATGATTTTCAGGAAGAGACACTGGTATTCGCCGCTCCGGGACAGATTATTGGCAACGATGATACAGGAGAACCATTCCAACCCAAAGGTTGGTGGCTGACATTTCAGCCCGAATTGTTACATGGTACACCGCTTGGCCGCCACATGCAGGATTACACGTTTTTTTCCTATGCCGTTAATGAGGCATTGCATCTCTCTAAACAGGAACGGCAGACCGTGATAGATTGTATGATGAAAATCGACGAAGAGATCAAGGGAGCAACGGACAAGCACAGCAAGCTGATTATCGCTTCGGCCATCGAATTGCTGTTAAACTACTGCATCCGTTTCTATGACCGGCAGTTCATTACCCGTAAAAAGGAGAACAAAGATGCGCTTAGTTCTTTCGAAGCGTTGCTGAACGACTATTTCACATCGGACAAGCCCTCGAAATTCGGTACACCGACCGTGGCTTATTGTGCAGACCAACTGCATCTGTCTGCAAATTATTTTGGGGATCTGATTAAGAAGGAGACAGGTTCTTCTGCACAAGAATATATTCTGACAAAAACAATGGATACGGCAAAAGAATTGCTTGCCGATCCGAACAAATCAGTCAGCGATGTTGCCTACGCTTTGGGATATCAATATCCGCAATATTTCAGTAAAGCATTTAAGCGTATTATAGGATGTTCACCGAATGAGTACAGGACATCGTAATTAAATATCTCATCACGAATTAGTGATATACAGTACATCGATATTCTGATTACACGAAAAGTCCGGTTAGTTGAGGAACAATTAGCTTATGGGGATGTTTTTAATCTTATACTAAGATAGAATTAATTCTATGAGTACCCTGAAGTTTTTTAGCTCTAAGGAAAAGTATAATAGTATTATAACATTTACAGCATTATGAATTTAGACGAAGTCCTCCATTATCGTCGCTCTGTGCGAGCGTATGACAAAACAAAACTGATAGATCCGGAAAGAATAAAACATTATCTGGAATTGGCAACATTAGCTCCCAACAGCTCGGATATGCAGTTGTGGGAGTTCTATCATATCACTCAGCCCGAATTGCTGGCAAAGGTTTCAAGAGCTTGTCTCGATCAGAAAGCCACTTCTACAGCTTCACAAATAGTTGTTTTCGTGGTGCGGCGTGATTGGTATAGGAAACATGCGCGGTTTATACTTGATTTCGAACGGGAGAATATTCGGCGTTACAGTCCGAAAGAGCGTCAGGACAAACGCATCAAAGACCGGGAATTATACTATGGCAAATTGATGCCATTTGTTTATGCCCGTTTCTTCGGGATTTTGGGATTATTCAGAAAACTACTGGTTAACATCATTAGCATTTTCCGCCCGATGATGCTTGAAGTCTCCGAAAATGATATGCGCGTGACTGCCCATAAATCTTGTGCACTCGCTGCCCAAACGTTTATGATTGCTATGGCAAACGAAGGGTATGACACTTGTCCTCTGGAAGGTTTGGATAGCCGTCGGCTAAAAAGGATACTGAAATTGCCTCGTGGTGCTGAGATAAACATGGCTATCTCCTGTGGAATAAGGGACGGAAATAAAGGAATCTGGGGAGAACGGTGCAGAGTACCGTTTGGTGAAGTTTATCGTAGAATCTAAAGCAGTTCTTTGGGATTTCAAACCATGCACATATCAGCCCGTGAATGTGCTGATATGTGCATGACTTAAAGTATGTCTATAAGTGAGTAGTGAATGAGCCCTGATAGTGGAAATCTGAAGGAAGCTGGTGGCAAATTCTCGATCTTACGACGGAAACTATATACGAAGCTTTCTTAGGTGGACGAGACTGCGAAACAAGTCCTATAACTATCCGAAACCTTTGGGAGTACATATAGAGATGAAAGCGTGCGTTCTTATCTGGGAGGTCTCACGGACACCTAAGTATATACTTCTTTGGGTGGTTGAAATAAAATTTGTCGTGAGAAGTCAGCCGAAGCCTATAAATATCAATGCGATACATGGATTATTTCAAATTACTACTATATTTAATCTATCAATTTTAGAAATAAATCTGGAAGAGTATCGGTTAAACCTTCAACTAAATTCTTGTATTTATAATAGATATAAGGAAATGATTTATCTTTCGTACTTAATGGCGGATATTTGTATACTTGACTCATTATAGGAGCAGCGTAACTTAATTTGTAGGTACTAAACTGATTTGCAATTATACGAGCACTGTTTTGATCTCGCGTGTTAGCAACTTCGTGCATTAAACGCTGATATTCTCCATGTTTCGTCCAATCTTTGCTAAATGGAAGATTTGGAAAAGAAATGACATCGACTTCTTTGAGTATAAAATCTGTAGATTTTTGTGACCAAGTTATAATAAACAAACGTAATCCAGATTGAACTCTTAATATCTCTTGCGATTGCCAACGTCTTACATCATTATCATATTGAATATAACCATCCTGGTTAATTCGTGTATGTTTTCCCAAGAAAAAATCATTATTGCAATGCATAGCAACTTCAGTGTTATTTGCATTCTGGAATTCTAGTATTGCAATTGGCTGAGAATATTGATTTGAAACAAAACAATCTATATTTGTAGGCCAAGCACATCCTGCACGCCTAAGAGCTTTATCAAAATAAGGTAAATCTTCACGTTCACGATATGGTTTTGTCGATCTCCAACCCTTAATTGTATAGATCCAATCAGAGAAGGCATGATATGTATCGTATGAAACAATGAACTTACATGTGATAAGATCAGAAATAGTATACACCCATACAGCTTCCTTTTCGTTGCAATATAATACATATGTCAATGGGCAATTGAAGGTATTTGCGAAGTTAATTTTTCGCTGTAGGACTTCGGGTGTCTCTAATAATATTATTTCAGAAAGAACATCTGTTTCAAGAGATTCACCTGGAACAAAGTCCACTCTTGCACGTTCGAATAAATGTGTGACAACGTTGTTGTTGTTTTCGTTACATCCTTCAATGGCATCAAAGAAGAGGCCGGTCTTTTCGATTAGCATTTTCTTTGCCCAATTGGTAGCATCACTTCGCTCAGAAGTTTCCTTACGGTAATTTATAAGTGCCATAATAAATTTGATTAGGTATTAATTAATTGTTTGCATCACATCTAGTAGATGCTCATAGCTGTCTACATCATGATATTTAACATTCTCAGTAGATATTTCATTGAAAAGTTTCTTGGCACAATTAATCTTAGCTTTCTCAATTGCACGAAGTTCCATTGAATCCATTGTTCCTTTAGTTTCTGCAATGAAAAAAACATGCTTCACAGTGCCTTTTTTGAATGCTATTGCCCAATCTGGAGAATAGTTACCTACTGGTGTAGGAATATGAAAACTCTTTGGTAACTTTGCGTATGCTGCAACTTCCTCTGCACTTTCAAGACTTTGACAAAAAGTCTTTTCTATACTATCTTTCGCTGTTCCATCAGTGAACACATAATCTGTAATATGACGTTTTGCACGAATAGCTTTATCATAACCTGCACTATGTTTTTCTGCTGTAAAAATAGAGCTATCATATTTACCTTCAATACGGTTATACGAAATATGCTCAACAATTATAGTCGCTTTTTGAGCTTTAATTAAATTAATAACCTTCGTAATGAATTCTTCCGGATTAATCGCAAACATCATTTTTTTCTCCGGAGTTAATTTCCCCAAAATACGACTAGCTGTTATTCGTGTTAAGGTAGCTCCTTTGGCAATATCACCAATCAAATCATAAGGTGTTGTACATGCATGTGCATTTCGCAAGTTTTGTGAAAGTGAAGAGCCCCCACTAAATGTCGTTCCACTCTTAATTTGCAACTGAGATATTGTTTCATTTTGTTGTCCAGTTGTTATGCTATATCTTACTTGTGTAACATGTAAATCTTTATTAATTGCCTCAGATGCATTCTTAATCAACTCTTCACTGTCAAAACTTACAGTATATGCATACTTATGATTAATTTTTTTCCATAAATCCTGAAATTCTTTTTTATGAAAGTTTTCGTTAAGTGGGGTATCTTCAATTGTAGTATTGTGACCATTTTCAAACATACCATCTAAAGCGTGCTCATCAAAAATAGATTGAATGAGTTTGTGAACCGGCTCTTCCATATCACGGAGTTTTTTGGGTAATGGTTCTAATGTTCCACTTATAGTAGCTTTGTGATATTCTTCTGTAATACCACCTTTAGAATCGATATAGTCGTTGTCTACAAGGTAAGAAATAATACTTGCCGCCTGTTGATCATCAATTGTGATAATATTTTCGCCAACCTTTAGTATTTTACCCTTAAAATATTCTGTAGTCGCTTTAGTTGGACGGTCATAAAGAACGTCTCTTGTCTCTTTTTGTAAATCGGTCACAAACGTAGTATAACTTTCGCTTGCAATTACAGTGAGTTTGTTAATTTCGTGAACTAGATCTTCACCTATAGTCTGTGCATCCATACGGGTTCCTGAGCTGTTCACTGCAAGGCGTAATCCTCGTCCAACTTCTTGACGCTTAGTTGTTGCACTATCGGAATGTTTGAGAGTACAGATTTGGAAAACATTTGGATTGTCCCATCCTTCACGTAATGCAGAATGAGAGAATATGAAGCGTGTTGGTTCATCAAAACTTAACAGACGCTCTTTATTTTTTAAGATAAGATCATATGCAGAAATGTCATCTGAAATGTCTGAGCCTTTTTTCAATTCACTGTTAACACTATGCCCTTTCTTATCAATGCTAAAGTATCCACGATGAATATCATGAGTATCAAAGCGACGAAGATATATCTGATAGTCATCCTTTTCAGCTTCATCACCACTTGAAGCAAATAATCTGAGTTTATCATTAAGTATATTATTATACTCCTCTTCAAAGATTTTTCCATATTCTCCAAGAAATTCCTCTCCATCTTCATCATATTGACGATACATTGAAACATGATCTATGAAGAAAAGTGAAAGTGTCTTTATGCCTTTATGGAATAACGCCTCCTCCTTTTCGAAATGAGATTGAATTGTCTCACGAATTTGAATACGGCGCATATCCTTTTCAGAGATGTCACCAACGACATCTCCTGTCTTCATTGTTTCTCCATTTACAAATTCAATTGTGTTAATATCAGGATCGATATTATTTATTGTATATCCATTCTTGTACTGTTGTAACCCATTTGATGCTAAATACAAGTTATCTCTTATACTCAAAAGCTTAGTTTTTCGAGTAACACCATTTGCTTGGCGCACTTCGATTTCTAATTTTGCCATAGGAGGTTTATTACTTGAAATAACAATCTTTTCAAAGAAAATATATCGATCAGTACCTCGAAGATTGTGTATTTCAAAACCCTTTACTTGGATTTTTTTTACAAGTTTTTTGTTGTATGCATCAAGAGCATCAAGAACGTACACCTCATTGTGATGATTTTTATGAGTAGCCGAGTAGTTGATCAAAAAAAGAGGGTTAAAATTCTTGATTCCTGTTTGGGTAGCAGCACCTCCCATTTTTTGTGGCTCATCTAAAATTACAATTGGACGATTTACCTTGATAACATCTATAGGACGACGACTATTAAACTCATCACGTTTTGAGTATATAATACGACTTTCTTTATTCTTTGCATCCTTTTTCATTGAGGTGGCAAATGCTTGGGTATTTATAATCATCACATTTATTCCTGCATCACTTGAGAATTTATCTAATGCATTCAAGTTACTACTATTGTAAATGAAAAATCTTGCTTTCTTGCCATAATGTTCCATGAAATGCTCAACAGTCATTTCCATAGACTTCTTTACACCTTCACGTATAGCAATGCTAGGTACTACTACGATAAATTTACTCCATCCGTACTGCTTATTTAACTCAAACATGGTCTTCACATACACGTAAGTTTTACCTGTACCTGTTTCCATTTCAACATCCAAAGATACACGCCCTATGTCTGAAAATAGTTTTGACGACTTATATATATTCTGCTGAGCTTGAATTGTATTAATGTTCTCAAGTAGTTGCTGATCAGATAAAACTATATCTGCATTACGATATCCAGCTGCATCCAGCTGCTCTTCAGCATCTGATACATCAATACTATCTCCCAAATCATTAAAATGCAACTGGAGAGCTTGAATTTCTTCTTTAGAAACTGTCTTTACCTTTTTCCAAAAATCTCTTGCATAGATAGTGTTATCACTGGTCTCGTCGAACTTTGGTTGGCCAGCAAAAACACCAACGATGCTTTCAACAGCGTCAGTTTGATATGGTTGTATCTTAAAATTAAATTTCATTTCTTTCATTATTTAATATACCTTAAGATGGGTATCAGGGCTATATGACTTAAATAACTGTTCAAAGTTAACAGCAACACTATCGTTTGCCATACAATTATCTCGCATTACAAAATAATATGGTTTGCTTTGAGCTATTTCAGAAATAACTTCATCAGTAACTCCCGGTTCAAAACAAGCCATCATATAACCATCTGCAACTGAATATACAGTTTTACCATGAATAATAGTTGTCTCAATTTTACTTGAGAGAGGACAATCTAATTCCAACATAGCCTGAAATAATAAATCATCAGCTGTTCTGTCTAGTTTTACATTATCAACAGTAGATTCAAATAAGTTCTGTGCAACATAATCGTTAGGAGTATACCATACTTGCTGCATGTTACTTGAATCTAGTTTTAACACACGAAAACCAGCATCAAACGAAGCATTGGGGTATGTTTCTTTTAGCATCTTAGATGCTTGTCGTATACGTTCTTTTCCTATCTCACAAATATTTTTGAAACCTGCCTTACTTGCTGGTTCAGTAGGCTCCTGCAACTGTACCATGATAAACTTTTTATGAGTACCATTTTTTGCATTCATCTCCATTACAGCATGAGCAGTTGTTGCAGAGCCAGAGAAGAAGTCCAAGATAACACAATCATCATCTGGTGCTGCAAAACCAATAATACGACTTAATAAAAGAACAGATTTTGGATTATCAAATATTTTTTTGCCACCAAGCAATTGTTCTAGTTGCTTGGTTGAAGCTCTACCATCTTCGTAATATATACTTTTAAACTGTTCTTTAACAGTCTCAATTCGCTTTTTAACGTGAGGTTGTGTTGTTTCATCTTTTCCCCACTCAATATCACCAACCTTATCGTAATCCCAGAAAGTTTTTTCAGTCCAGCGCCAACCAAATGCAGGCTTCACACACGGTTTACCAGTAACAGGGTGAATGATATCAAATGTATAACCACCAGGTTTTGTATTAGATGAATTTGTGGAATTACTGTACACACCACGTTCATCCACATTGTTGTAATGAGATACTCCCTTTAAATCTATCTCATTGGCTTTTATCCATTGGCGTAATTGTTTCTGCTGTTCAGCAATGTCAGTGGTTTTATGCTTTATCAATTTATATTGCTCATTAATCTTTTGAGCTTTGTCAGACTCAATAAACCATGGGGTAAGGAAATTCACATCCTTTGCAAAACAAAGAATATACTCATGCTCTGTTGATATTTGACGAGGGTTGTTATCTGTAGCCGATTGCCAAATAATTTCACCAACAAAATTTGTTGATCCAAATAGTTCATTACAAATCTTTTTCAAATTCTCAACCTCATTCTGGTCAATACTAATAAATATTACACCGTCTTTTGTAAGTAGATTGCGAGCAATCTTTAAACGAGAATACATCATATTAAGCCAGTCAGTATGGAAGCGTCCATTAGACTCCATATTTGGAGATAGCTGATTTCCATCTTCATCATATTGGCCGGAACGCAACATATATTCTGATGTAGTCTGAGAAAATTTGTCTGAATATACGAATTCTTTACCTGTATTATAAGGTGGATCTATATAAATCAGTTTGACTGCATTCAAATAATTCTCTTGCAGGAGCTTAAGAACTTCAAGATTGTCACCTTCTATATAAAGATTTTCGGTTGTATTAAAGTCTCCATAGCTTTCTTTTATACAAGGGCGAAGCGTATTCGTACTTGGAGCATTTGCAGCAAGAATAGCTTTTCTTTTGTCTGGCCAAGAGAACTGGTAACGTTCATCTCTACCTTCTACGACACATGTAGAAATCTCTTGCATCAGTATGTCTTTATCAATAGCTCTAACTAGGTTACCATTGATATCAATAGTTTCCGTCACAGCATTTGGAAACAGTGCAGCGAGTTTTGTGAAGTTCTCATCTGCCTGATTTTTTGTTTGCATTCTTAGTTTATTCATATATATCTTAAAATTTTATTTAATAAAGTTCGGAAAGTTGGTGAAGTGAATATAAATTCACACTATCCACCTTCTCCAACTCCTCTTCTAATGCTTCGTTGTAAAGATATTACCGCATTTTTCGGAATAGAACAACTAGGGAAATACGTACCGGCCAATTCGGAGAAAGAAAGAATCAGTTTTGCCATTTGCTAAGGTTTTAGGTTTAATATTACAATTCAGTTTTTTAAAGCTCTACAAAGATACTACATCAGAAAGGCGAAGTCAAGTATTTGGGTTGGTTTTTCCGACTATTCGTTTTTTTATTTTTTATTCTTCTCATTTTTCTGAGATAACATCTTGTCTATTCGTTTTTTTTTATAAATTAGCCCAATTTACAACGTAACAAAAAACAATATGCGACACTCTTGTATTTCCTTTCTCTGCATCTCTCTTTTTCTTCTCACGGCTTGCTCCGGAGAAAAAGGTTCGCATGATCAGGTTTCTACAGTCAATATAGATAAAGGTGTCGAACACTTTGATGTGGACTACACTTCGGCACAATATCAGTCTCTTTTCAAAAATCCGAAAACGATCCGGCTGGAAACGAATGATAAATGCCTGTTGAGTGCTAATGCGTACCTCCTTAATGTGACTCCAAAGTACATAGTCATCGGAGATAAGACGAGTTTTTATTTCTTTAATGCCGAAAACGGTTCTTTTCTTTCTGTGATGGACAGGAAGGGAAATGGACCTGAAGAATATGCCGACATCTTTTCTCGCTTTTTTGATGAAGAAAAAGAGTTGATTTATGTTGCAACTCCTAATAAGACTAAATTATATAAGCCGGACGGGACATTTGTCAGCGAATACCCCAAAGATAGTATATCCAACTTTATAGGTGTATCCAACGGATATTGGGGAACCTACAAAAGAGAGTATCAGAAATCGCACTTAGTAGCCTTCTTTGATAAGGACTGGAACATGAAACAATCTTTCTTTCCTTTCGATGCAGAATCGGTGACGGGCTTTTCAGGTGGCTACATCGTGCCCAGATTCAAAGACGGAAACAACCAAGTGTGTATTGTGATTAATGATACGCTGTATGCCAGCAGAAAGGAGAAACTCATTCCCGTTATAGCCATCAATCAGGGTAAAATAGTATGATTATAACAAATAGAATATACCATACATCATTACGAAATTAAATCCCGAATGTGCCGCTATTGCTCCCCAAAGTGAATCACAATACAGCTTGCATCTGAAAAACACCTGGCTGACTATAAACATTGAAAACACCCAAAGCAAAGCAGGAATCGGTAAGAAGCACCATGTTCCCAGTGTATAAACGATCCCGAAATGAGCTACATGCGTTAATGCAAAAGCCAGTGAATCAAAGTATGAAGCCTTTGTCTCTCCGAACTTAGGGACAAAGCACCCGTGAATAATGCCTCGATACAGGAATTCTTCGCCTATCGGACTAAATATCATGCTTGGAATAACAGCGATTGTGAAGTACAACAATTTATCATCTCCTGTTATACCACTACTGGGGTTATTTCCCCCGATATATACAAATGCGTTTTCGACAGATTGCCCATACAGAAAAGAAAATAAACCGAATATGGCCAAGCAAATAACTCCGCCAGACAGGAAAGAAACTCCTATTCTCCACCAATGCGCGGGACGTTTAAGCCCTATGCCTTTTCGACCATACTTTGTAAGAAGAATGAACGGGATAATCCACATGCTTAAAAATACGAACATAACAGTGCCGTAACTTCTGTCTACATAAGATTGTAGAACGATTATGAAACGGGGTATTCCGAATAACAATATGAGAAATACGCCTAATTTCCAATTAAATTGAAAATGATTGCCCCAGAATTTCTTTAGATACCGATCCATAGCAGTAGAATTTATAGATTACACTTCTTTTGAAAGAATGCTCGTAAAATTACAAAATAAATCGAAAGGACAATCCGCTTTTACATTTTACATGCCCACCTTTTCTTTTATCCGTAATATTGGTTATATATTCTGTAATTTATATACCTGTATACTGGATAATACTCCGTAATTTTGTATCATTGCAATATGCTTCCCGAATCGAAGCGTTTGCTACGGAAAAGTAATCTATATCACGTCCTGCCTTAAGCTCCAAGTCGGCGAACCTGGCGGACTATGATAGTGTTTATATAGGTTTTCCCATCTGGTGGAATTTAGCTCCGAGAATCATTAATACTTTTATAGAAAGTGGTGATTTTTCAGGTAAGACGGTTATTCTGTTTGCCACATCGGGCGGAAGCAGTATCTCCAATTCCGAAAAAGAGTTGCAGAAGACTTATTCCAACCTGAAGTGGCAGAAAGGCAAACTGCTGAACGGTGCAACCAAAGAAGACATTAAACAATGGACTAAAAAATAAATTAGTATGAGAAAAAATTATGGAGCAAAACCCTTTTCCTATCCGCAGCCGGTGTTTATCATCGCTGCTTATGATGAAAATGGACTTCCAAACGCTATGAATGCGGCTTGGGGTGGTATCAGTGAGATGAAAGAGATCAGTATTTGCATCAGCGAAGGACACAAGACCACTGCGAATATCCTGAAGCGCAAAGCATTTACAGTAAGTATGGCGGAAGTGGGGCAAGTTGTTGCCTGCGATTACGTAGGTATTGTTTCCGGCAATAAGGTAACGGACAAATTCGCCCGTGCAGGCTTCCATGCTACCCGTTCGGAGTTCGTGGATGCTCCGCTGATTGACGAACTGTCCGTAGCGGTGGAGTGCAAACTGAAAGATTACAATCCCGAAACCTGCATCTTACGTGGAGAGATCGTAAATGTAAGTGTAGACGAGCGTGTACTTGATGAAAACGGAAAAGTAGATGCTTCTAAAGTAGCTCCCATCATCTTCGATCCGTTCAACAACGACTATCTGAAGGTGGGCGAAAAGGTGGGTAAGGCTTTTTCGGATGGCAAGGCATTGAAATGATTCTAAAATCAGTCCTTCACAGAAAATATTCCTCAAAGTATAGCTTAAATACTTTGAGGAATACAGATCAATGATACATTGTGATAGTTCTGTTAAACTACTTCATTATCAATTTGTTTAATCACCCTGCAAGGATTTCCTACGGCTACGCAGTTGTCAGGAATAGAGTGGGTTACTATACTGCCGGCACCTATGACACTGTTTTTCCCAATTGTCACTCCCGGTAGGATTATTGCACCACCACCAATCCACGCTCCATCATTTATTCTCACGGGGAGTGCATAGGTTTTGCAAATACCTTCTCCTGTTTCCCAATCCGCCACGACTCTTTCTTGTAATTTGGTAGAGTGGGTGGCTGTGTATATCTGTACATTGGACGCTATCAACACATTGTCGCCTATCTCGATGATGTTGTTGTCTACAAACGTACAGTTCATATTGATGATAACCTGGTCACCGATGAAAATATGCTTCCCGTATTCGCAATGGAAATCAATATCGATGTGAACATGTTCTCCCATCTTGCCGAACAAATCATGAAAGATTCGCTTTCTCTGTTCCGTGTCGGCATAGTCCGTTTCATTTAGCCGCTTCAACAATCTTTTAGCATTCAGCGTCATATCTGCCAATACTTTGTCACCGCCATTAAACGGTTCTCCGGCTAAGCACTTTTCTAATTCTGTTTTCATATATTGAGATCTACTAATTTTTAGAGCATTCAAGTCATTACGGAGATGACTTACTCATCATATTAATGTGCCAAAGATAAGAAAAAGATACTTTTCGCCATAGTTTTACCTTTTTTTCATTAAAAAACGCCTTTTCAGCCATTCACGTACCGGTTCGTCATACAGTTTAAGGCAAGCATACGCGATAGCGATGGATAAAATGAAGATGGAAACTGCAAACAAAATATGCATGCCTAAAGGTGCGTCCGGATGATTCCGTGCCCAGGCTATCTGCATATAAATCAGCGGAAAATGTGTGATATAAAGAAGGTAGGAGATCTCTCCGAGAAATTGGCAGATGGCTACGGAACGTTTTCCTGTCACATTACTGCCTGCTCCCATCGCTACTATTAAAGGGAACATAATAAGTACACAAAAAGCTTCGTAGGCACCGTTCATCCACATGGCTTCCGTGCCGCCGATGCGGGGCATAACTAAAATGGCAGCTATCAGCAATGAACACCAATAAAATCCTCTTTTTATCTTTATCAGTTTGTTGATGCGCGAAAGCAGTAGCCCCACGAAGAAAGGATAAAGCAGTCGGGATATACCGATGTAGCGCTGATCGGGAGTAAGGCTCCATCCGCCGATAAAGTGATGGACAGGGCCCACAGAATAAGTTTCAAACAAGTTACCAGAATTGTTCTCTTATTTCCTGTGATTTGAAGAGAATTCGGAGCACTGTGAATATTGGTATAATAGGGAAATCTCCCTAAATAATAGGGAAAAAGATAATATTATATGCTTTTCTCCACTTATATTTGTAGCAACATAAAAACTAAAAACAATATATACAATGAAAACAATAAAACTGACATTAGCACTACTGGCATTTGCAATCTGTATGGGTGGTTGTGCCATGATTTTAGGGATTGACAGTAATACCCTGATGAAAATTCAGAAAGGGATGACTAAAGAGGAGATCACATCCATATTGGGACAGCCGATGCACCGTAGCTTCGATCACGAAGTGGAAGGATGGAGATATGAGAAAAGTATTTCCGGAGCTCCCGGTATAACGATCATCGACCTTGGATTTGTGGACGGAAAAGTGACTTATATGGATTCTTACGAGAAGTATACCAATCCTCCTGTAGCGGTTTATCCGTCTGTGGAAATCAGTGGAACGGCTCCTTCCCGTCCGCACGTCACCGTTGGAAGGGTGATGGACGAAAGGGATTTTCAGTCGCTTTACAACAAAGTGAAAGGCAAACCTTTCAAAGACGATCAACTGGAATTATTGGAAGCCGGAATCGGTAACAGAGGATTGAATTGCAAGCAGTGTGTGCGGATGATGTCGATATACCGGTTTGATGATGACAAACTGGAAGTCCTGAAAATCTTAGCTCCGAATATTTCCGACCGGGAGAATTATGACGAGATAATCAATGCACTCGATTTTATCTCCAGTGAAGAGAAAGCAAGAAGTATTTTGGGAATAAAGAAGTAAAATGAAAAGGCGGTAAATCCATACGAGGAAATACCGCCTTTTACTTTGTATGAAGTTATACTGTCATTTATCCTTTTCGACAGATACAGTCCGCCAGATGATCGTTGACGAATCCCGCAGCCTGCAAATGGGCGTAGCAGATCGTAGATCCGAAGAACTTGAATCCTCGTTTTTTCATATCCTTGCTCATGGCATCGGATTCGGGAGATGATACCGGAATCTCACTCAAGGATTGAAAGGTATTGATAATCGGTTTTCTATCAGGAAAGAACGACAGTGTATATTCATAGAAACTGCCGAAGTCCTTTTGTATGGCGAGGAATAGCCTTGCATTTGTGATGGTAGATTTGATTTTCAGACGGTTCTTCACGATACCATCAAAATGCATCAGCCGCTCGACATCTTCATCGGTCATTTGTGCTACTTGTTCGGCATCGAAACCACAAAAGGCTTTGCGATATCCCTCACGTTTTTTGAGGATGGTTATCCAACTTAATCCGGCCTGGGCGCTCTCCAGCACAAGAAACTCGAACAGTGTCTTGTCGTCGGTCACTAAATTTCCCCACTCTTGATCATGGTATTTCACATACAGTTCGTCAGTTCCGCACCAACCACAGCGTCCGTTTACAAAATCTTGCATAATTATAGTACTTATAATGAATGTACAAATATAGTTTATTCACAATGGCGTGCCAAATTTTAATAAGTTATTCTATTTCAGCTTCTTCCTTTTTCTTGGATAAACTGCTATTCACCAGCCTTATTACTGAGTTCTGCGCTCAGTCTCAATTTAATTCCTATCTTTACAGCAGAAAGCAGGCTTGAACTATTTCTTATTTATCAATTCAATATTTAACGGATTATACTATTATGGATACTCAAAAAATGAAAGTACAAAAATTAGTGCCAACGGAATACAATGGTAGATGGGGCTTTTTAGATGCTGCAACAGGCGAAGAAGCTGAACGGTGAAACGTTCTTTATTGATGTGAAAGGAAATCGGGTTGAATAAACATGAAATGACATACATGAATTTATGATTGATACAGACGAAATAGTATTAAAGCCTCTGCTTGGCGAAGATATATTGTGGTTTGATAGATGGTTGAGAAAAGATTATATTTACAAATGGCTATGTCCGGATGGGGAAGAACAGAAGGAGGCTTGGTTGGACGAAGTCAGTAATAGAGATGGCAAATATGACTTTATGAAACATTTTATTGTTTACTATAAGGATAAGAAGATCGGATATTGTCTTTATGCTGATTGCTTTTTCTTGAAAGACTTGGAGGAAGAAGGGCACGACTTTGAGAGTTTGTATGGAGACATATCTGAAAAGAATCATACGTACGAGATCGGATATTTGATTGGCGAAGAAGAGTATCTGAATAGAGGTATCGGTAAAATGATTATCAGGAAGTTGGAAGAAAAAATCATTGAATTGGGAGGACGTGAAATAGCGGCGGACCCTTCCGAAGAAAACACGGCTTCAATAAAGGTACTGCTAAGCAATGGGTTTAAGAAGAAAAGTGATGGGGATTACAGAAAAATAATTTAGGGTACACTACCTGTAAATTAGGAGTGGAAAACAGTACTTACGAAACTTAACTTCTTAACTTTTGCTGAAGTGATAAATTAACCGCGAACGCATGTTGCATTTTTTTCTTTTGACAATCAGAAAGACGGTTCTTACTTTCTTCTAAAACAGCGTGTATGAAGTGAACTCATGGACAAAATGATTCTCTGATGATTAATGATTGTATATCAATCTGTTATGCCTCAAAAAAAAGACAAAAAGTGTACTATTTAAGGGTCAAAATAGGTTCAGGGTCACTTATACCCCCAATTCCTGCTTAAATGAATAAGATATTTAAAATAGATGTAAATAAAACATACTGTAATAGTGCTAAACTACTAAGGAATAAAGATTTTATTATTCACTCTTTATTACTTCCGCTTTATTGTTTTACTTTTTGTATTAAATATTTACCTATTTAAGGTTTGTTCGAATTGTAATATTCCAAATCTACTGAAATACGTTTTTTGCAAAAGTCTAAAAAAGTCAACAGTCTGTATATTAGCATTATATTGGCTAATACAAATAAAAATGACCTATAAATAGGGTTATAAGTGACCCTGAACCTATTTTGACCCCTAATAAGCCTTTTATTGGTCTTAATATTGTTATACTTTTTCAAGAACAGTCTGCGAAAAATAATACGGTAACCCACCCGGAAGCCTTAAACGGAACATAACAAGCAATGTCATGATGCAAAACTAGCAATCTTGTAATGCGGAATATTGCTAGTTTTGCATCATGACATTGCTTGTTATAGTTATTGGATTTAATTTGTTTTATAGCTGATTTTAACTCCTGAATATCATAACTTGCGAAACTTCAATTATTTATTTATCTTTTTTAGGATATTCCGTATGGTAGTCTTAACGCCTGTGGAGTAATATTCGGTATCTGCATTCTCTAATATGAGTTGCAGCTCTTTCAAAAGTTCCGGCTCAGACTTGCAAAGCTGGTAAGCCATTCTGATAGATAATGCCTGCACACCGATACTTTCTTGTGGGGCCAACATGTGATCCAGGCAATAATTTAGCAAATCGACAGAGACAGGATCAGATGCAGGTACATTATATAATATAGACAGCAATAACCGTTTGGAACCATCATGTTGGCAGACCAATAATCGCTGAATAATATCATCCAGCAATGGAACAAACCAGCCGGGATGCTTCTCACTTACTTTCTCACATGCCCATATAGCCCGCCATGAAACGACGATTTTATCATCGGAAATCAACTGGTATATATCTTTAAGGTATTCCGGATGCAGGCATATTTCCTGCACCAGCTTATCTATTGATAGTTTGCAAAGAGGCATTGCAAGGGTGTTTCTGTATTCGTCGATTTTCTCCATATCATGCATGTTTTTGCAAAGATAATGCAAATCGAACGCAGAACTTTCATGCTTGCATGAAAAAGTTATGCTGAGATGCAGCTTATCTTATCTAAAGATAATGCAAGTTGAATGTAGAACTTTCATACTTACATGAAAAAGTTTTGTTGAGATGCTGTTTATTTTCCTATTCTGAATGCGGATAGTATGATTACAAAATAAAGGGCTGTCTTTGGTTAAAAAGACAGCCCTTACAAATATGTTGTATTTAAGGATTATGCAATACCGTGAGCAGATACCTCCGGTGCAATCTTCTTGATCAGACCTTGCAGTACAGCACCTGGGCCACATTCTGTGAAGTCTGTAGCACCATCAGCAACCATATTCTTAACAGTCTGTGTCCAGCGTACAGAAGCAGTCAGCTGAGCAACGAGATTCTTCTTGATCTCTTCCGGATCAGTGTGAGGCAATGCATCTACATTCTGATAAACCGGACATTTGGGAGCGTGGATTTCAGTAGCGTTGATAGCTGCTTCCAATTCAACTTTTGCAGGATTCATCAGTGGAGAGTGGAAAGCACCGCCTACCTTTAAAGGTAAAGCACGTTTCGCTCCGGCAGCCTTCATCAGTTCGCATGCCTTGTTGATGCCCTCGATAGAACCGGAAATTACGATCTGTCCCGGACAGTTATAGTTGGCTGCAACGCAAACTTCACCTTCAGCGGTTACTTGCTCGCAGATTTCTTCTACTTTTTCATCGGAGAGGGCAATGATAGCCGCCATTGTAGAGGGTTGTGCCTCGCAAGCTTTCTGCATGGCCATGGCACGAGCATAAACCAGCTTCAATCCATCTTCGAAACTCAATGCACCGGCAGCAACCAGAGCAGAGAATTCGCCCAATGAGTGACCGGCAGTCATTTCAGGTTTAAAATCATCACCCATACAAAGTGCGGAGATAACGGAGTGGAGGAATACGGCAGGTTGAGTTACCTTCGTCTGACGCAGGTCTTCGTCCGTACCGTTGAACATAATATCCGTAATGCGATATCCCAGGATATCATTGGCTTTTTCAAACAATTCTTTTGCTAAAGCGGAGTTTTCATACAAGTCTTTTCCCATTCCTACGAATTGGGCACCTTGACCCGGAAATACAAATGCTTTCATACTGTTCTTGTTTTAGTAGTTAATTAAAAAAAGTGGTGCAAAGGTATAGCTTTTTCTGATATTGACCGCACAAATGAAGGATTTTTGTGCAATGCTACCGAAACCGGAGACGAGAGTTACAGTGTTTAAAGGAGTTCCTTGCGCACAATCTCCGTATCAGAGCCGTGTCAAGTCCGTACCTGCTCCGTGTCTATAGGATAAGTGCTGATACGGACTTGATACGGAGCAGGTACGGACTTGACACGGAGTTGATATAGAGTTGATATGGAGATACTACGGAGATGGCGTGTAAAAATACAATAAGAGCCCACATTTTTATTTCTTGCACAAGATACTAAAATCCTTAAGAATAAAGCACTTCACTCTTATTGTACTTCCTACAATTAGCTAATTCTACTGTTTATCAATAATACATATTGTATTTTCAACGATAAGGCTATGTTTTGATATTGTAATAAGTACGATATGTATTATATTGAAAAATAATGCTTTACAACATAATAAAAAATGAGTTTTACTTGCTTGTATATTCAAAAAACCTGTTTATATTTGCAGCGCTTAAACATGGATATTATGCAAAACATGGAACATAAAACCCCATTGGCAAACAATCATATCTCAGTAGACTGTGTAGTGATTGGCTTTGACGGAGAACAATTAAAGGTTCTGTTGATAAAACGTGTAGGTGAGGAGCAAGGTGAAATTTTTCACGACATGAAGCTTCCCGGAAGCCTGATCTATATGGATGAAGATCTGGATGAAGCTGCACAGCGTGTATTGAACGAACTGACAGGATTGAAGAACGTCAACCTGATGCAGTTCAAGGCATTCGGTTCCAAAAACCGGACGAAGGACCCGAAAGACATTCATTGGCTGGAACGGGCCATGGAATCGAAGGTGGAGCGTATCGTTACTATTGCTTACCTGTCATTGGTGAAGATAGACCGGGCACTGAGCCGGAATCTGGCTGATTTCGAAGCATATTGGGTGGCACTGCAAGATATTAAGGCATTGGCTTTCGACCATAATCTGATTATTAAAGAAGCATTGGTATATATCCGCCAGTACGTGGAGATTAATCCGTCGGCCTTGTTCGATCTGCTTCCCCGTAAGTTTACGGCATCACAACTGCGTACTTTATATGAATTAATATATGGCAAGCCTATTGATGTGCGGAACTTCCACAAGAAAATAGCGATGATGGAATACGTTGTTCCATTGGAGGAAAAACAACAGGGAGTTGCCCACCGTGCCGCACGCTATTATCGATTCGATAAGAAGATATATAATAAGGTAAGAAGATGAAGAGATTTATGATTCATCATAAGCGGAATAAATCATAGATCAAAGGGCATAAATTTCAAACAAAATAAATCATAAATCAAAAATCATAAATTAAAAGCATGTATTTATTAGGCTATGACATTGGAAGCTCGTCCGTAAAAGCGAGCCTGGTAAACGCCGAAACCGGCAAATGTGTATCTTCTGCTTTCTTTCCGAAGACAGAGGCGGCAATCATTGCAGTTAAACCGGGTTGGGCGGAACAAAATCCCGAAAGCTGGTGGGAAAATCTGAAGCTTGCCACACAGGCTGTCATGAATGAATCGGGTGCAAACGCAGGTGAAATCAAGGCAATCGGTATCTCTTATCAGATGCATGGATTGGTATGTGTGGACAAAGACCAGAATGTGCTGCGTCCTTCCATAATCTGGTGTGACTCGCGTGCTGTGCCTTACGGACAGAAAGCTTTCGAAACGCTGGGAGAAGAGAAATGTCTCTCACATCTGTTGAACTCTCCGGGTAACTTCACTGCCTCTAAACTGGCATGGATAAAGGAAAACGAACCGGCCATCTACGAACGGATTTATAAGATTATGTTGCCGGGTGATTACATCGCCATGAAGTTGAGCGGTGAAATCTGTACCACTGTTTCCGGACTTTCGGAAGGCATGTTCTGGGATTTCAAAAACAATCGTGTAGCCGACTTCCTGATGGATTATTATGGTTTCGATAACTCTCTGATTGCGGACATCAAACCCACATTCTCCGAACAAGGCCGTGTGAATGCTGCCGCAGCAAAAGAATTGGGATTAAAGGAAGGTACACCGATCACATATCGTGCAGGTGACCAACCGAATAACGCTCTTTCACTGAATGTATTCAATCCGGGAGAAATAGCTTCTACAGCAGGCACTTCGGGTGTTGTATATGGTGTGAACGGTGAAGTGAACTATGATCCGAAATCACGCGTAAATACATTCGCTCACGTAAACCATACGGACGAACAAACCCGTCTGGGTGTGTTGCTTTGCATCAATGGTACGGGTATTCTTAATTCTTGGGTGAAACGTACGATTGCTCCCGAAGGCATCTCTTACAATGAAATGAATGTACTGGCATCACAAGCTCCTATCGGTAGTGCAGGTATCAGTATTCTGCCCTTCGGTAACGGTGCGGAACGCATGCTCGAAAATAAAGAGATCAACTGCTCTATCCGTGGTTTGAACTTCAATCTGCATAGCAAGCAACACATTGTGCGTGCAGCTCAGGAAGGCATTGTATTCTCATTCAAGTATGGTATAGATATTATGGAAGGTATGGGCATCCCTGTACAGAAAATCCATGCAGGCCATGCAAATATGTTCCTTAGCTCCATCTTCCGCGATACGCTGGCAGGTGTGACGGGAGCTGTGATCGAACTGTACGATACGGATGGTTCGGTAGGTGCAGCCAAGGGAGCAGGTATCGGTGCAGGTATCTATAAAGATAATAACGAGGCATTCGCAACGCTGGAAAAACTGGATGTTATCGAGCCTAATCAGGCTAAGCGCCAGGAATATGCAGATGCTTATGCACGCTGGAAACATCGTTTGGAAAAATCAATGGCAAAATAATGCCAACTTAACTCTCCTCTGAAAACGAGGAGAATTAAAGTAATACAGTTAACAATAAAAACATAATTAACCCTTTAAAATTCAATTAAAATTATGGCAACAAAAGAGTATTTTCCCGGAATAGGAAAGATTAAATTCGAAGGTAAAGAGAGTATGAACCCGATGGCATATCGTTACTACGATGCTGAGAAGGTAATCATGGGTAAGAAGATGAAAGATTGGTTGAAGTTTGCTATGGCTTGGTGGCACACTCTCTGCGCAGAAGGTGGTGACCAATTCGGTGGCGGAACGAAACAATTCCCTTGGAATGGTGACTCTGACGCTTTGCAAGCAGCTAAAAATAAATTGGATGCAGGTTTCGAATTCATGCAGAAGATGGGTATCGAATACTATTGCTTCCACGATGTAGACCTGATTTCTGAAGGTGCAAGCATCGAAGAATATGAAGCTAATCTGAAAGCTATCGTAGCTTATGCAAAAGAAAAACAGGCTGAAACTGGTATCAAGCTGTTGTGGGGTACTGCTAACGTATTCGGCCATGCACGTTATATGAACGGTGCTGCTACCAATCCTGATTTCGACGTTGTAGCACGCGCTGCTGTTCAGATCAAAAACGCTATTGACGCTACTATCGAACTGGGTGGTTCAAACTATGTGTTCTGGGGCGGTCGCGAAGGTTACATGTCTTTGCTGAACACTGACCAGAAACGTGAAAAAGAACACCTTGCAAAGATGTTGACTATCGCTCGTGACTATGCACGTGCTCGTGGCTTCAAAGGTACTTTCCTGATTGAGCCGAAACCGATGGAACCGACAAAACATCAGTATGACGTAGATACTGAAACTGTTATCGGCTTCCTGAAAGCTCACGGTTTGGATAAGGATTTCAAAGTAAACATCGAGGTTAATCACGCAACTTTGGCTGGCCATACTTTCGAACACGAACTGGCTGTAGCTGTTGACAACGGCATGTTGGGTTCTATTGATGCTAACCGTGGTGACTACCAGAACGGTTGGGATACTGACCAATTCCCTATCGATAACTACGAACTAACTCAGGCTATGATGCAGATCATCCGCAACGGTGGTTTGGGCAATGGCGGTACTAACTTCGATGCTAAGACCCGTCGTAACTCTACCGACCTGGAAGATATCTTCATCGCTCACATTGCAGGTATGGATGCTATGGCACGTGCTCTGGAAAGTGCAGCTAAATTACTGGAAGAATCTCCTTATAAGAAAATGTTGGCTGACCGTTACGCATCATTCGACGGTGGCAAGGGTAAGGAATTCGAAGAAGGCAAATTGTCTTTGGAAGATGTTGTAGCTTATGCGAAAGCTAACGGCGAACCGAAGCAAACCAGCGGTAAGCAAGAATTGTATGAAGCAATCGTGAATATGTATTGCTAATATAATAAAGGTGGTAGGGTGATAGAGTGATAAGTGGTAAAGTGATATCACTCTATCACCCTTATCACTCTACCACCTTATCACTTTTTACTCATTTATCAACCTAATCTTTTTTTATCATGAATGATGCTAACAATGGTAGTAAACTCTACCTATATTCTATTACAACCGTTGCCATTTTGGGAGGCCTGCTGTTCGGTTACGATACGGCGGTAATCTCGGGCGCGGAGAAGGGTTTGGAAGCTTTCTTCCTGATGGCTACGGATTTCCAATATGACAAGGTGATGCACGGTATCACTTCTTCCAGCGCACTTATCGGCTGTGTGATCGGTGGTGCTCTTTCCGGTTTCTTCGCTTCCCGCCTGGGACGACGCAATTCGTTGAGACTGGCATCCGTGCTGTTCTTCCTGTCTGCATTGGGATCTTACTATCCCGAATTTTTATTCTTCAACTACGGTGAGCCAAACATGGAATTGCTCATCGCATTCAATTTGTATCGTGTATTGGGCGGTATTGGTGTAGGTCTTGCCTCTGCCGTATGTCCGATGTATATTGCAGAAATTGCGCCCTCTAACATTCGTGGAACACTGGTATCTTGTAACCAATTTGCCATTATCTTCGGTATGTTGGTGGTTTACTTCGTTAACTACCTGATTATGGGCGATCACACGAATCCTATTATCGATAAAAGCGCTGAAGGCATATTGTCTGTGAACGCCGCTTCGGATATGTGGAGCGTACAAACCGGCTGGCGTTATATGTTTGGTTCGGAAGCATTCCCGGCTGCATTATTTGGTTTCCTTCTTTTCTTCGTACCGAAGACCCCGCGTTATCTGGTGCTGGTACATCAGGACGAAAAGGCATACTCTATCCTGGAGAAGGTGAATGGTGCAAACAAAGCAAAAGAAATTCTGGCGGAAATCAAGGCTACTTCCAAGGAAAAGACAGAGAAACTATTCTCTTACGGTGTGGCAGTTATCGTTATCGGTATCATGCTTTCCGTATTCCAACAGGCTATTGGTATTAATGCAGTATTATACTATGCTCCGCGTATTTTCGAAAGTGCAGGTGCTGAAGGCGGTGGCATGATGCAAACTGTTATCATGGGTATTGTAAACATTGTATTTACGCTTGTAGCCATCTTTACTGTAGACCGTTTCGGACGCAAGCCGTTGCTGATTATCGGTTCTATTGGTATGGCGGTAGGTGCATTTGCAGTGGCAATGTGCGACAGCATGGGAATCAAAGGTATTCTTCCGGTATTTTCCGTAATTGTATACGCAGCTTTCTTTATGATGTCATGGGGACCGATTTGCTGGGTATTGATTTCTGAAATCTTCCCGAATACCATTCGTGGTAAAGCTGTGGCCATTGCGGTAGCTTTCCAATGGATATTCAATTATATTGTATCGTCCACGTTCCCGGCACTGTACGACTTCAGTCCGATGTTCGCATACAGCTTGTATGGCATCATCTGCGTTGCAGCCGCCTTCTTTGTTTGGCGTTGGGTACCCGAAACGAAGGGCAAGACTCTGGAAGACATGAGTAAACTTTGGAGAAAAAACAAATAAAATTCTCTCTCCTTTAATATCTTATAAATGCAAAAAGGTGCAACCGGTATGTTTAGGTTGCACCTTTTCTTTTTTGATAAATATAAGTTCGGAATCTTTAATTGAATACGTATCGCAGACCGATCTGAAGCTTCCAACATTCGCTGTAATTCAAGTTTCGGGTGAAGCTTTCAGTAGGATAACTACCGTCACTATCTTTGTACATAGAGAAAATAGGAGTGTTGCTCTCATCCTTACCCTTATAGGTCAGAATTCGTCCGCCATTAGCACCGGACATGTTTTTCGTTACACCCCATTTGCTGTTCAGCAAGTTACCTATATTCAGGATATCCAGGCTGAGTTGCAGCGTATTCTTAGTTTTGCCAATCTTCACGAAGAAGTCGCGACTCCAACGGAAATCAAAGCGGTGTACCCAGGGAGCACGTGCAGAATAAGCTTCGGCATATTCGCCTTTATGCTTCTTCAGATAAGGGTCTTGACTCACGAACTTCCAGAAAGCATCTGCATCTTCGGCACTCGTGAACTTGATTTCATCTTTAGTCTTCGGAATGTAAATAAGGTCATTGGTTACGCCATCGCCATTCATATCATTAGAGTACATAAAGCTATAGCCACTGGATGAATATCCGCTATAAAAGAGGCTGAAATTTGAAGATGTTTTCTTATTTAAGTGTACGCGCCAGTTGATGGAAGCAACTACACGGTTGGGAGTGACATATTGCGAACGCATGAGTCCCGAGCTGTTCGGTCCGTTGATGGATGGAACGTTTGTCCAGGCGGAGTTAGCATCCGAACCGGGCATACCACTGATTTCCTTTGATTCGGTATGAGTATAGGCTGCCATAATATTTACATTCTTGGCGGGTTCTGCCATTACGGTAATGTTACCTGTCCATCCCCAACCTTTAGAAGTGTTTGTTAATACATTCGCGCTACTAATATTCGTGTGTTGCAGGAAGTTTTCAGGATAGATGTAACGATCATCCGGTCCGTTAAAACGTGACCATGTATCTTTATCCGGAGCCTGCACGTTGTAGTTGTATTGGCGCACCGCATTGATATCCTTAGAGAACATTCCTTCCAGTGTAACCGTCAGCGGGAAAGATACAGACAGCTGGTAATCCAAAGCTAATGAGGTTTTCCAGACTTGCGGCATCTTGAAGTCCGGATCGATGCCCACTATGGAGCTTGGCAATACACCTTCTTCCGGACTGATGGTGGCAGGAAGTCCCAATGTGGAAATCATCTGGTTTACATCCGTTATCATAGTACCTTTCAGCAAATCCAGGCGGGGATTGCGACTGGTTACAACACCATCCTTATATCTGGTCGTAATACTTACCAGATTTTGAATCATACCCGAGTTGGTAGGCATATTGGTAAAGAACACCAAAGGAATACGTCCGGTGAAGAATCCTGATCCACCACGCACTTTTAATGTCTTATCATTGAACACATCCCAGGTGAAACCTACACGCGGTGAGAATTGCAGTTTGCTATCGGGCCATGCACCCGTATCAATATGCATACCGTTGAAGTCCAGATTATAGATAGCCTGATTACGCATAATATCATTCAGGAAACTGAGATTATCCATACGTATACCGGCAGTCAATTTAAAGTTATCGCGTATGTTCCATTCATCTTGCAGATAAACACCCAACTGACCGAATTTCACGTCCGCAGAAGGTTTTGTATTACCATTGTACCCATAAGCCAAGGCAAACGATTCGGGTGCAGCTCCATTTTTGAAATCCTCGAAGCTGGAATAACGATAATATCCGGTTCCGTTGCGCATGTATGAGTTTCCGGCTTTCTGACGTTCGTAGCTGATACCTGCCGTTAATTTATGAGCTCCCAGGTAATAGGTGAAGTTATCCACAATAGTCATAACCGTATTTTTCACCAGGTTGTTATAGGTAAACAATTCGTAACCGGCAGTCATGTAAGGCTCTAATATCTGATTACCGTTTTCGTAGTATCCGGCCATAATATCAATGAAAGGGAAGGGGCTGGAGTTCGTATCGCGTTCATCTTTCATGTCACTGTATGTAAACAACAGCTGATTGGAAACGTTGGAAGAGAAACGGCTGTTCAATTCGGCAGTAGCCGAGTTTACAATGTTCTGCAAAGAATAGCAAGAGTTTGCATAAGACATGGAGTAGGCCGAAACACGGTTGTATGCCAAACGATACCCGGTATTTCCCGAACTGCCATTGGGTGCGTTCCAGGTTTTATTATTGGTAAAGTTATAGCGTACGCTCAACTTATTTCCCTGATTGATATTCCAGTCAATACGACCCAATAATTTCAGGTTGGTGACATCGGCTGGGAAATCTGTGAACGAACCGGTATTGTATCCGTATTTGTCTTTCAGAATCTGGGAGAATTCCGCCAGATCTGCTTCCGTAGTGCGTGAAATAGTGGAGTTATTCGGGTCTTCTCCTTCTCTTGCCGCACGCCATGTAATTACTTGCTGCGGACTCTTTTCATACTCTACATTTGCAAAGAAGAACAGCTTGTCTTTAATGATAGGACCGCCCAATGTAGCACCGTAAACAGTCTTGGACTCTTCGGCACGCACACCGAAATCAGTATCGCCAATTTTGTTACCGCGCATCACTTCATTGTTGAAGTACATATAAGCGCTACCTCTGTAAGCGTTTGTACCCGATTTCGTAATGGCATTGATACCTGCACCGATAAAGTTTGCCTGACGTACATCGTATGGGGCAATCACTACCTGCACTTCATCAATGGCATCCAGCGAAATAGGATTTCCACCTCCGGGCAAATCAGACGACAGACCGAAGTTGTTATTCATATTCGCACCGTCTACCGTGAACGTATTGGAACGTCCGTCACGGCCGCCAAAGGAGTTTCCTGAAGCATACGGGGAAATGCGGGTAAAGTCGCTGATACTGCGGTTAATGCTGGGCAATGTGGTGAGCTGTTCAGAAGAAATATTGGTAGTAGCTCCCGTTTTTTCAGCACTGAACTTTGACTTACTGGCCGTAATAGTGATTTCTCCCAATAATTCCGAAGCTTCGTGCAGGGTTACATTCAATGAATAAGTTTCACCCAGTTGCAGCTGGATACCTGTATAGATTGCCGTTTGATAACCGATGTAAGATACCGTCACCTTGTAAGGACCACCGGAGCGCATACCTTGCAGACTGAAACGTCCGTCTACATTGGTAACAGTACCGTAACTGGTTCCGGAAGGTTCGTGTACGGCTACAACCGTAGCGCCGATGACAGATTCTTCGTCAGCCATCACTTTACCACTCATTCCGGCAGTAGTTACCTGTGCCTTGAGCATTCCTGTAAGGGAAAACAAAAGCACAACCAGGAATAACATCTTTTTAGCCATGATTTTTAAAATTTAAGTAAGAAATAAACTGAAAGTTGTAGAAAACGATGCAAAAGTATAAAAAAAGCAAAATACTCTTATTCCTAAAGTGTTAAATCCTCATTTCTTTTTTTATTGCAAAATCAGTCTCTCACAAAAATGTGCATTCCGGGAGACAATGTATAAGTTTAAACCGTACCTTTGCAGCGGATTTAACTTTTGGTATAAAAAAGAGACATTATGGACTCATTGAAAATCAACAAAGTACAGTTGCGTAATTTACAGATAGAAGACTACGAGCAACTGGCGCAGTCATTCACCCGTGTATATACGGATGGCAGCGATGTGTTTTGGACACACAAACAAATTGAAAAACTCATCCGAATTTTCCCCGAAGGACAGATTGTAACCGTGGTAGACGAAAAGATTGTCGGCTGCGCCCTTTCCATCATTGTGAATTACGATGATGTGAAGAACGATCATACTTACGCACAGGTGACGGGTAAAGAAACCTTCAATACCCATAACCCTAAAGGCAATATATTATATGGTATTGAAGTCTTTATTCATCCCCAATACCGTGGACTTCGCCTGGCACGCCGTATGTACGAATACCGCAAGGAGCTTTGCGAAACTCTGAACCTGAAAGCTATTATGTTCGGCGGGCGTATTCCCAACTATTATAAGTATTCGGATCAGATTCGTCCGAAAGAGTATATAGATAAGGTAAAGCAGAAAGAAATATTCGATCCTGTATTGACCTTTCAACTTTCCAATGACTTCCACGTACGCAAGGTGATGCGCAATTATCTGCCGAATGACGAGGAATCCAGGCATTATGCTTGTCTGTTGCAATGGGATAACATTTACTATCAGGAACCCACAGAAGAATATATTGCACCGAAAACAACCGTGCGCGTAGGATTGGTGCAGTGGCAGATGCGTAGTTATCAAACACTGGATGACCTGTTTGAACAGGTAGAATTCTTTGTGGATGCCGTATCCGATTATAAGAGTGACTTCATTCTTTTCCCCGAATACTTCAATGCTCCGCTGATGGCAAAATTCAATAATGAAGGGGAGTCACAGGCCATTCGCGGACTGGCGGCTTATACAGAGGAAATTAGAGAACGATTTGTAAAGTTGGCTATCAGTTACAACATCAATATCATTACAGGTAGCATGCCGCTCATTAAAGAGGATGGACTTTTGTATAATGTAGGTTTCCTTTGTCGCCGCGATGGTAGTTTTGAGATGTATGAGAAGTTGCACGTCACACCCGATGAAATAAAAAGCTGGGGATTAAGTGGCGGAAAGGCTTTGCAGACATTTGATACGGACTGTGCTAAGATCGGCGTACTGATTTGCTATGATGTGGAATTTCCGGAATTATCCCGTATTATGGCAGACCAGGGTATGCAGATTTTATTCGTTCCTTTCCTGACGGATACGCAAAATGCTTACTCACGTGTAAAGGTATGCGCCCATGCCCGTGCCATCGAAAATGAATGCTTCGTTGTCATTGCCGGTAGTGTAGGCAATCTTCCGCGTGTGCACAATATGGATATTCAGTATGCACAGTCAGGTGTATTTACTCCCTGCGACTTTGCATTCCCGACGGATGGCAAGCGTGCAGAAGCCACACCGAATACAGAAATGATACTGGTATCCGATGTGGATCTGGATTTATTGAATGAATTGCATACTTACGGCAGTGTGCGTAATCTGAAAGACAGGAGAAACGACTTGTATGAGGTAAGGATGAAAAAATAAAACAATCGGATTATTTATTCATTTTATTAAAACGTAGCCTGACAATATGTATTTCCGTATTATTGTACCAATAATAAATTCTACATAGAGGATGAGATAGAATAGACCTATATTCCTTGTCTTTTCCACGTTTTTCGAGCTGGCCAACAGTGGGCATTAATAAAATCTTGTGCATCGCTTCATCTACATTCTTTGCAAAGGTGACAGCGAATTGTATTCCCAGATTTGCAGCATACCAATATGCAGTCTTTTGAAATACGGCAAGTGCCCGCTTTGTCCAGATTACTTTAAGTTCAGCCATAAATTGAAAGCGGCTTTTACTTCTTCATCAGTAGCAATACCGCTTGCTTCTGACTGTTTTGATTCTTTTTCAAATTCCTCATCAGTATATTGGCAGGGTATAGGTTTGCCTATCAGAAAATTCTCTTTTTCAAGTTCTTCTGCAAATTCCCTGTCAAGATGTGTATATGCAAATTCTTTGGCACGTTGATAACGCTCCTCAAAGCTTTCCTCATCTTTATCGAGCATGCTGCTGATTTTAGACAATAGCACGGCATCGTCCATTTGTTCTATTCTGTCTTTTATGTGATTGCGCAAGGCATTCAGCATCGGACGGCTATAGTAAGTTACAGCTGGCTCTTTTACTTTTCCCATAACATAACGTTTTGTACAAAGTTACACTTTAATGCTACAGTAACAAAAGAAATAAATCTTTTTATTTCTACTTTATCTCGAATCTCACCAGCATCGAATAATTCAGTTTTATCGTACGGAAAGCATCGTAAGCTTCTGACTGTGATGAACTCACATTGCTCTGAGCTGCAAAATACCGGGGATAACCTGCACTTTCCTGCGGTTCGACAATGCGGATGACATCTCCCAAGCGTTTGCCTAATGCTTCCACCAAATATCCTGCTTTCTTTTGTGCTGCTTTCAGTGCCTCTATCTTACCTTGTTGCCGATAAACCTGCATATCTTTACTCTTCAGTTCTCCGATGCGCATGTAACTGATTCCTTTCGTATCAATAACCTTTAGAATCTCATCAATCTGACTAAAATCGGTCAACGTAATATCAAACCGTTTAGATACCAGGAATTCAAATCCGCGTTCACGCCAATAATCACCTACCTCTTGTGTACGGATGGCGTCTTCCGGAATCCCAATCTTTCGCAAGGCAGCTCTTAAATTTCTCTCTATTCCGATCAATGGCACTTTAGTCCGATAATTCTCCGGTTTGGACTTTCCGTCAAATTCCTCTTCCCAATATTCTTTAATCTCGATAAGATAATGAATCTCGTCGGGTACAAGGGTTATTTCCGAAGTTCCGGTTACTTCAATATACTTCGCATTATCACTGTCCTGACTGAATGCAGTGCTGCACACCAATAGAAATACGGCAAATAATAAAAATCTAGTTTTCATAATAGTATGTTCTTTAGAGAATTATGTTTGCAATGATACAAAAAAAAGAGGATATTGTGATAATCATCTACTCTCATTTTAAGAATTCATACAAGAATTGCGACATCCTGAGACAACAGCAGAGTATTTTTAGTTCTTATTTTTAATTGCCCATTCTTTTTCGATAGCTTGGCGAATCATTTCCAGATTATCCCAATTCCTGCCACCGGAAGCGTGCCAACGATTATTAGTAGGATTACAACGGCTATTATAAGCCATGTGCGGATTTCCGAAAATGACGACAACACGTACATGCCAACGCATACACATATCATCCGCTACAAATTGTCGCTTATTGCACAGAATTATTTTCCAGCGATTTTCCTTTGCCAGTCGCATCAATACATTTTGCTGTTCTTGCGGAGTAAGAGCTGTGTTGATGTAATGCAGTTTGAGCGTATTCTTCTTATTCCAATAAGTGATGTAAATGACCGCAACAGAGACGGCAGGAAACAATACGGAAAACCATAAAAACTCCGTTTCTATAATCTCCCCCTTGAGCCTTGCCATCAATGGCATTAGCAGTACGATAGCAGAAGCAAACAAGAGAATAAAAAGATTCTCTTTAGGATAATAATCCTTTTTCTCCTGATTCGTCAGTTCTATCCGGCGGTTCTTTAGTGTTCGTTCTAGTAATTCCTGATTCATATCGGGTTCTTTGATTTACAAAGTTACGGATATGACAGGGAAAGGACAAATTTCAATCAGAAAAAGATTATAACTGGAACTTGTTTTTACCATGAACGAGGTAAACTGACGTTAATAAATAAACGACTAATGTTCTCTTGAAAAAACTTTTTCTTTTTTCCTACGCATTTCTTAATTAAATGATTTCTTTTAGAGGAATGAATTAAGTCCATAAAAAGCTCTGAAATCATGACAACTAAAATAACTCATTAATAACCGCAAACAACGTTTTTAAAGAATAATCAGAACGTTTTTTTTAAGAACGTATCCAATGTTTATTAACAGCACAGAAATATGCTTTCAATCCCAATTTGAATATAAATCAACAAAAAAGGTGGCAAATCCTTGTGAGGAAATACCACCTTATCTTCTTTTTTGCCTATTATTATTCCAAATACCGAACATCTGAAATAACTATAATCTATTTGATTTGCTAACGAGTAAACCACCCATAGTTATCCGGCATACAGCCTGTCTTACATAAAATATCTGTCAAATTAGTGCACCATTTAAAAGTTTCCGAAAAAGAAAGAATAACTTTTGCCATTTCACCAAGGGTTTAGGTTTATAATAAAACTCAGCTTAAAACTTCTACAAAGATACGACATCGTAAAGGCAAAATCAAGTGTTTTGACTGATACTTTACGCTTTACCAGCTATCTTCCGATTTATCTTTCCCGATAAGTGCCATCACCCGCTTTTTATAAAGATCCGCTGCCAGGGCAATATTCTTTTCCGCATCGGGTGTTCCCATACCATACACCACGAAAGGAGTCTGCCATACCATCCCTGCATGCACAGCACCACCCTGATAAGGACGCAAAAGTTCATCCACCGTGAAGCGATTTCTTCCTCCACTTCGGTACGCATCAAATTCAGAACCGGTAGTGGTAACAACCAACAAAGGTTTACCGGCTACTGCCGGAGTTTTTGCCAAATAGGTAAATATCCCGTCCTGCCATTTCTTTAATAAAGATGGTGCCGACATCCAATAAAATGGGAACTGATATACCACTGCATTGGCATGAGATATAATCCGGCTCCATGCATCCATATTGAGGATATCCTCATCCGGCATCTCGTATAAATTAAAAACAGCCACATCTTCTATATCCTTTATGGCATCAAACAGGGCTTTATTGGCTTGTGAGTTTTCCATGTTGGGGTGTGCCAGGAGCACCACAACCTTTTTTAGATCTTTGTCCATACTATTGTTTTAGATGTTTTGGTGAATAATCAATTACGACAGGCAAAAATAGTTTTTTTCTATTCAATAATATCTTTTCTCTAACTTTTTTGTAACTTTGCACCCTTAAAATAAGGAGGGTCGCTTTAGCACGTCTCAAAGTACCCCCTTGATCGTTAAATTGTAAATAGTTAAATTGCAAATAAGATGGGTAAGAAGTTTGCCGAATATTCGCAGTTCGACCTCTCAAAGGTAAACGCGGAAGTGTTGAAGAAATGGGACGAGAACCAGGTTTTCGCCAAGAGTATGACAGAACGTGAAGGCTGTCCTTCTTTCGTTTTTTATGAAGGACCGCCCTCTGCCAACGGTATGCCGGGCATTCACCACGTAATGGCTCGCTCCATCAAAGATATTTTCTGCCGTTACAAAACCATGAAAGGTTTCCTGGTGAAACGTAAAGCCGGATGGGACACACACGGACTTCCTGTGGAACTGGGTGTGGAAAAAGCAATGGGCATCACCAAGGAAGATATCGGTAAAACGATCTCCGTAGCCGACTATAACGCTGCCTGCCGCAAAGATGTGATGAAGTTCACCAAAGAATGGGAAGATCTGACTCACAAGATGGGGTATTGGGTAGACATGACCGATCCTTATATCACCTACGACAACCGCTACATCGAAACATTGTGGTGGCTGTTGAAGCAACTCTATACAAAAGGGTATCTTTATAAAGGATACACCATACAGCCGTATTCTCCCGCTGCCGGAACAGGACTGAGCTCACACGAATTGAACCAGCCCGGTTGCTACCGCGACGTGAAGGATGTGACCTGCGTGGCACAGTTTAAGATGAAGAACCCGAAGCCGGAAATGGCAGAGTGGGGAACTCCGTATTTCATTGCATGGACCACCACTCCGTGGACATTACCTTCGAATACTGCGCTTTGCGTAGGCCCGAAGATAGACTATGTAGCCGTACAAAGCTACAACGGATACACCGGAGAGAAAATCACCGTTGTACTTGCCAAAGCTTTGCTCTACACGCATTTCAATAAGAAAGCGGAAGACATTGCTCTGGAAGATTACAAACCGGGAGACAAACTGATACCGTTCAAAGTTATAGGAGAATATAAAGGTCCGGAACTTGTAGGTATGGAATATGAACAACTGATACCTTGGGTGAATCCGGGTGAAGGTGCATTCCGCGTAATCTTAGGTGACTATGTGACTACGGAAGACGGTACAGGTATCGTACATATCGCTCCGACATTCGGTGCGGACGATGCCCAGGTAGCAAAAGCTGCCGGTGTTCCGCCGTTGCAACTCATCAATAAAAAAGGCGAACTCCGCCCGATGGTGGACCTGACCGGTAAGTTCTATAAATTGGACGAACTGGACGAGAACTTCGTGAAAGAGCGCGTAAACGTAGATTTATATAAGGAATATGCAGGCCGTTTCGTGAAGAACGATTACGATCCGAATCTGACAGATCAGGACGAAAGTCTGGACGTAAGTCTCTGCATGATGATGAAAGCCAATAACCAAGCGTTCAAGATAGAGAAGCATGTGCACAATTATCCGCACTGCTGGCGTACGGACAAACCGGTATTGTATTATCCGTTGGATAGCTGGTTCATCCGCTCTACCGCTTGCAAAGACCGCATGATTGAGCTGAATAAGACGATCAACTGGAAACCGGAAAGCACCGGTACGGGACGTTTTGGCAAGTGGCTGGAAAATCTGAATGACTGGAACTTGAGCCGTTCACGTTACTGGGGTACTCCGCTGCCTATCTGGCGCACGGAAGACAACAGCGAGGAAATCTGCATCGGTTCGGTTGAAGAGCTTTATAATGAAATAGAGAAATCCGTAGCTGCCGGATTCATGAAGTCCAATCCTTATAAGGATAAAGGTTTCGTACCCGGAGAGTACAATGGAGAAAATTATGATAAGATAGACTTGCACCGTCCATATGTGGATGACATCATCCTCGTATCCAAAGACGGCAAGCCCATGAAGCGTGAAGCGGACCTGATAGACGTATGGTTCGATTCCGGAGCCATGCCGTATGCACAAATCCACTATCCGTTCGAGAACAAAGAACTGCTGGATAGCCATCAGGTTTACCCTGCCGACTTTATCGCCGAAGGTGTGGATCAGACTCGCGGTTGGTTCTTTACACTCCATGCAATCGCTTCAATGGTATTCGATACCATCTCTTACAAGGCTGTTATCTCTAACGGATTGGTACTTGACAAGAATGGTAACAAGATGTCCAAACGTCTGGGCAATGGCGTAGATCCCTTTTCGACTATCGAGAAATACGGATCCGACCCCTTGCGCTGGTATATGATCACCAACTCTTCTCCGTGGGATAACCTGAAATTCGACGTAGACGGCATCGAGGAAGTTCGTCGTAAATTCTTCGGTACCTTATATAATACATATTCTTTCTTCTCCCTCTACGCCAATGTGGACGGATTTGAATACAAGGAAGCTGACGTGCCGATGGCTGAACGTCCTGAAATCGACCGTTGGATACTCTCTGTACTGAATACACTGGTGAAAGAAGTGGATACTTGCTACAGCGAATACGAGCCGACAAAGGCCGGACGTCTGATATCCGACTTCGTAAACGACAACCTCTCCAACTGGTACGTTCGTCTGAACCGTAAACGTTTCTGGGGTGGTGAATTTACGCAGGATAAGTTATCTGCATACCAGACTCTGTACACTTGTCTGGAAACCGTTGCCAAACTGATGTCGCCCATCGCTCCGTTCTATGCCGACAAGCTCTATATGGACTTGGTTACCGCAACAGGACGCGACAACGTGGTATCCGTACACTTGGCTAAATTCCCCGAATATAACGAGGAAATGATAGACAGAGAACTGGAAGCCCGTATGCAAATGGCACAGGACGTAACTTCTATGGTATTGGCTTTGCGCCGCAAGGTGAACATCAAAGTACGCCAGCCGCTGCAATGTATCATGATACCGGTAGTAGACGAGGAACAACGTGCCCACATCGAAGCAGTAAAAGCTCTTATCATGAGCGAAGTGAACGTGAAGGATATCAAGTTCGTAGACGGTGCCGCCGGTGTGTTGGTGAAGAAAGTGAAATGTGACTTCAAGAAGATGGGACCGAAATTCGGCAAACAGATGAAAGCCGTAGCTGCCGCTGTAGCAGAAATGTCACAGGAAGCTATCGCCGAACTGGAAAAGAACGGTTCTTATACTTTGCAACTGGATGGTGCGGATGTGGTTGTGGAAGCCGCTGACGTAGAAATCTTCAGTGAAGACATTCCGGGATGGCTGGTTGCCAACGAAGGAAAGCTGACTGTTGCCCTGGATGTAACCGTTACAGAAGAACTTCGCCAGGAAGGCGTTGCCCGTGAGCTGGTTAACCGTATTCAGAATATCCGCAAGTCAAGCGGTTTGGAGATAACGGACAAAATAAAGATTACATTATCAAAAAATCAGCAAACAGATGATGCGGTAAACGAATATAAAGACTATATTTGTAACCAGGTTTTAGGAACCTCACTGACGCTGACCGATGAGGTGGAAAACGGCACGGAACTTAACTTTGACGATTTCTCCCTGTACGTAAGCGTTGTAAAAGAATAATAATACTAACGATTTAACACGTAAAGTTATGGCAGAAAAAACAAGATACTCGGATGCTGAATTGGAAGAATTCCGCGCCATTATTAATGAGAAGTTAGAATTGGCACAACGCGATTACGAATTGCTGAAAGCCAGTTTAACCGGAGCCGATGGTAATGATACCGACGATACGTCTCCTACGTACAAAGTTTTGGAAGAAGGTGCCAACACCTTGTCCAAAGAAGAAACGACACGCCTGGCTCAACGTCAGTTGAAGTTTATCCAGGGTTTGCAAGCCGCACTGGTACGCATTGAGAATAAAACGTATGGTATTTGCCGTGAAACAGGTAAGTTGATTCCTGCCGAACGTTTGCGCGCTGTGCCCCATGCTACACTGAGCATTGAGGCCAAAAATAACGGTAAGAAGTAAGGATGAACAAATACCTCACGAAAGGTCGCATTGCGCTGCTCGTTATTTTCTCGGTATTAATTGCTGACCAGATAATCAAGATCTATGTCAAGACTCACATGTATTGGCATCAGAGCGAAAACGCCATAAAATGGCTTTATGAGAAGCTGGGCATGGTAGATACAGAACCGCCTACATGGTTTTATATTTACTTTACCGAGAATAACGGTATGGCGTTCGGTATGGAGATATTCGGTAAGTTATTCCTTACCTTGTTCCGTATTGTTGCCGTAGGAGCGATAGGGTGGTATTTAACGAGAATAATCAAGCAGGGCTTGAAGACAGGCTATATCGTATGCGTATCTCTGATTCTTACGGGAGCGTTGGGTAACATCATCGATAGTGTATTCTACGGTGTGTTGTTCAATGAGAGTACGCATTCGCAGATAGCTTCATTCCTGCCGGAAGGCGGAGGATATGCTCCTTTGTTCTACGGAAAGGTGGTGGATATGTTCTATTTCCCTATCATTGATACGAACTGGCCTCAATGGATGCCGTTGGTAGGTGGGGATCATTTCATATTCTTCAGCCCGATATTTAATCTTGCCGATGCCGCTATCAGTTGTGGTATTATTGCCCTGTTATTATTTTACAGCAAATATTTGAATGACTCTTATCATGCAATAAAGAAATCATGAAAGGTCTGCGTCGAATTCAATGGTTTAGCATATTCCTGTTAGCATCTTGTTTGACAGCCTGTCAGGTGAAAAGACCGAAGGTGGCTCTATCGGATGCTAAGATGGAAAATGTGCTTTATGACTACCATATAGCAAAGGCTATGGGGGAAGAAGTCCCTTATACCGATGGCTATAAAAGGGTGTTGTACATTGAATCGGTGTTTAAAAAGCACGGAATTACGCAAGCCGAATTTGATTCCTCAATGGTTTGGTTCACGCGTAATCCGGAAGTACTCACCAAGATCTATGAGAAAGTAAACGCAAGGCTGAAAGCGGAACGGGATGTTGTCAATAATTTAATCGCTATACGTGACAATAAGCCGAAGGAAAGTCTTCCGGGTGATAGTATTGATGTATGGGCATGGCAACGTATCTATCAGCTGACAGGTATGCCGATGGACAACAAGATAACTTTCGTCTTACCCTCAGATACTAACTTTAAAGACCGCGATACTTTGCGATGGAACGTACGTTTCCGCTTCCATAACGGTGCGCCTGATTCCCTATATGCTCCTGTCATGGCTATGCAGATTGTCTATAAGGACAGCATCATCAGCGATATTCAGAAAGTATACAAATCGGGTATGGAAACAGTTTCCCTCTTTGCCGATACGCTGGGAGAAATCCGTGAGATACGTGGATATATCTATTATCCCGCAGCACAAGCTACCCGCACATTACTGACCGACCGCATTTCGCTGATGCGTTATCATGCTACGGATACACTGTCGTTTGCTAAGAATGATTCTATTCAGGAAGATTCTGTTAAGACAGAGAAAATAGAACCTCAGGAACTCAAGAAAGAGGAACTCAAACCTGTGGAAGAGAAGATAAACGACAATCCGCGCAGGCGTGATGCTGCCCGTCCTCGTCCGTCTTCAGAACCCACACTGAAGAAGGCGGACAAGCCGGAACGCCTTCAAATCCGTAAAGATAAGCTCTGATGATCAAACGATTCGCTTCACATTTTATTTTTCTGCCCGGATATGGTTATCTCAAACAATATGTGGTAGGGGTGGAAGAAGGACGAGTCGTGTCCGTCTTTCCTTTGACAGAAGAGATTGAAGGAGTGGAATGGTTTCCCGGAGTCATTGCTTTATTGGATAATAAAGAAGATATTTCCAAAGGGTACTCCGGTATATTTCAGAAATCAAATGAAGTATTAGAGGAACTTCCGGAAGTTTTCTGCCAAGAAACGTTTCCTTCCGGAATAAGTGCTTATCTATTTTATCCTTTCGATTTTACAACGATGCAGCCTGCCGGCGGAACTCGGCACAGACCACTGCGGTAGCAATTGCCACATTCAGTGACTCGGACGTTTCCCTCTCTGCGGGATAATTGGGAATATAAAGTTTGCGGTTAATGAGTTGCTCCACTTCTTTCCCGATTCCGTTGCCTTCATTACCCATCACAATCAATCCGTTGGATGATAATTTCTGTGTGTACATATTTTCTCCATCGAGGAAAGTGCCGTAAACAGGTATATCCTTCAGGCTTTGAATGAGGTCGGGCAGGGGAGTATAGTGCAGTTTCACACGGGCAATGCCTCCCATGGTGGCTTGAACCGTCTTTGGATTATATACATCTACGGTATTCGGGGAACAGAAGATATGCTCTATTCCAAACCAGTCTGCCAGGCGAATGATAGTGCCCAGATTTCCCGGATCTTGTACGTCGTCCAGCGCCAGACAAAGCGAATGGCTGATGACGGAAGCATCCGTTTCATATTCCGGCTGCTCGAATACGGCAAGTACTTGCTGGGGAGTTTTCAATAAGCTGGCACGGGAAAGGTCTTCATCGGACACTTCCGAAACATCTTCTACCGGAAGTTTGGGATGTTGCGATAACCATTCGGGCGTAGCCGCCAGAAAGCGGCAGGGAAAATGTCCTAACAAATCGCCTACCAGTTTAGGCCCCTCTGCCAGAAAGACTTTTTCTGTTTTACGATTCTTCTTCAGCTCCAACGAGTGGATATATTTGATGCGGTTTTTGCTCAGTGCCATAGCTTAAATGTTATCGTTTGGCAAAAGTACGTGATTATTTCTATATAATCAAAAAACGGAACACACTTCATCCGGTTTTTTATTTCGGAAAAGAAAAAATAGATTTATATTTGTAGTCAATTATGCGCAATTTATTAATTCTGGTATGAAGAAAGGCTTCCACTACGCACTACTTACTGCTGCCATACTTACATTAGCTTCCTGCTCGACCACCAAATATGTGCCGGATGGTTCATACTTGCTGGATGAAGTGCGCATACATACTGATAATAAAAATGTGAAGCCTTCTAATTTGTCCATATATGTGCGGCAAAATCCGAACTCCAAATGGTTTAGTCTGATTAAAACCCAGTTGTATGTTTACAACTGGTCGGGACGTGATTCTACCCGTTGGGTGAACCGGGCTTTACGCAGGCTGGGAGATGCCCCTGTTATCTATAGTAAGGAAGAAACTGAACGTTCACGGGAGGAAATGACGAAAGCCGTTCAGAATATGGGGTACATGGGTGCTACCGTAGAGTACATTCCCAAAATCAAGAAGAAAAAGGTAAAACTGGCTTATAAAGTAAACACCGGAGAGCCGTATATTGTCCGTAGCCTGAAATATGATGTTCAGGATGAAAAAATCCGGGAATATATGCAGAAAGATTCTGCATCGACCTATTTATCCGAAGGTATGTACTTCAATGCCAACATACTGGACAGTGAACGTCAACGGATCACGGGCAACCTGCTTCGCAACGGTTATTATAAATTCAACAAAGATTATATTTCTTATACGGCAGATACGGTACGTGGCACTTATCAGGTGGATCTGACCTTGCATCTGGCACGATATAGACAGCATTCCGGTGCTGAATTGCAGGATCATCCACAGTATACGATTAATAAAGTGAATTTCATTGCGGACTATGACGTCCTGCAATCTTCAGCTCTCAGTAGTGTGGAAATCAATGATTCGATACACTATAAAGGATTTCCCATATATTATAAGGATAAATTGTACCTGCGTCCTAAAGTATTGACTGATAATCTGCGGATAACTCCGGGAGATCTTTACAACGAACAGGATGTGCAGCGCACTTACTCCAACTTCGGACGTCTGCCGGTATTGAAATATACCAATGTACGTTTCTTCGAAACACAGGTAAGTGATAGCGCAAAGCTGAATGCCTATGTTATGCTGACGAAGAACAAACATCAGTCTGTATCTTTCGAACTGGAGGGAACGAACTCTGCGGGTGATTTGGGTGCCGCGGCATCTGTATCTTTTCAGAATCGCAATGTATTCAGAGGTTCCGAAACTTTCCTGGTTAAGCTTCGCGGAGCTTACGAAGCTGTTTCCGGTTTAGGGTATAAGAATGACAACTATACGGAACTTGGTGTGGAAACCAGTATAAACTTTCCCCGCTTCATGTTTCCGTTCATATCCAATGACTTCAAGCGGAGGATAAGGGCAACCACGGAATTCGGGCTGCAATATAATTATCAGATGCGTCCCGAGTTTACACGCATCGTTGCATCCGGTTCATGGAGTTATAAATGGGGTTTGCAGCGACAGCGTTCGCAGCATCGTATAGACTTGCTGGACATCAACTATTTGTATATGCCGTGGATAGAACCCGAGTTTAAAAACAATTTCCTGAACGATGAGAAGAACTATCTGCTGGAGTATAACTATAAAGACCGTTTGATTGTCCGTACCGGGTACAGCTATATCTATAACAGCGCAGGACAAGCATTGATGAACAATGCAGTGATTGGTAATTCTTATAGTATACGTTTCAACTTTGAGTCTGCGGGAAATCTCTTGTATGTGCTTTCTAAAATGAGCAATTTAAAGAAAAATGATCAGGATGAATACACTATCTTGAATATTCCGTATGCACAATATATAAAGGGCGACCTGGACTTTGCCAAAAATATCGTCATCGATAACCGTAACTCCATTGCATTTCATATTGGGGGAGGTATTGCCATTCCTTACGGAAACGCACGGATGATTCCTTTCGAGAAACGTTATTTTTCGGGTGGAGCAAACAGTGTACGCGGATGGTCGGTACGTAGTCTCGGTCCCGGTACTTTCTCCGATGAAAAAGGTAACTTCATGAACCAATCGGGTGACATCAAGCTGGATGCCAGTATAGAATACCGCACACGTTTATTCTGGAAGTTCAGAGGTGCTTTGTTTGTAGATGCGGGAAATATTTGGACGATTCGCGAATATCAGGATCAGCCGGGGGGTAAATTCAAGTTCGACCAGTTTTATAAGCAAATAGCCGTAGCTTACGGTGTGGGATTACGTCTGGATCTGGATTTCTTTGTACTTCGCTTTGATGGTGGTATGAAGGCTATTAACCCTGAAAAGGGAAAGGATCGTTATCCCATTCTGCGTCCTGACTTCGGACGTGACTTTGCTTTCCATTTTGCAGTAGGTTACCCATTCTAAAAAAATCGGGAGGGGTATAAAAAGCAACGGGCGAATGATTGCTCATCCGCCCGCATATTCAAGCTTTTTTCTTAATTAGCGTGCAGCGTAATAAGTGTTGATCATCGTTGCCTGACGAGCAGCTGCTACGCCTTGTGCATCCAATGTCACATTCATTGCTTCACCATTCGGCAGATACATCTGTGCAGTACCGTCACCGTTCATTTGCAGCAATTCAGTGCTAACACCTTCTGCAACCACATTCCAAGTGTTCAATTCTTTGTCGTAAACCAGCTCCATAGCAGTGGTTTCACCTTCTTTTGTGATAGAGTAACCGTTCTCCAATGTTTTTACGAGATAGTTTCCGTTTTCACCTTTCACTTTCTTCACATCACCCACGTTAGCCATCGGATTGGAACCGCTCCAAAATTCAATGGAGTTGATTACCAACGCATCTGCCAGATAGCAAACAGGATATACGGGGATAATGTTGCAAGCCAGATAAACAAGCTCATTAACAAACTTTGTACCGATACTTTGGTTCCAATTCACCAATTTACTGTGCAGGCCGAAAGAACCGATACAAGAACTGAAAAGAAATGCGCCACAAATCATCACGGTTGCAGCCAAATTCAAATTACTCTTTTTCATAATTACTTTCTTTTGTTTTACTGAGTTTATTGATTTAACTCTTTGCTCTTTTTCTTCGGGCAAATATAAGTGCTTTTTGTGAAAAATACACTTAAATAAGAGACAAAAACAAATTTTCAGTTAAACAGCCCCGGTAAAATTAAGGCTTTTTGGGAGTCAAAGCCTTACCCAGCCAGTGGTCTACGGCAAACTTTCCGGGACCGATAATATACATCAGTACGTATACCACCAGATATATGAAAGCCAGTTCTTTGACCGCAAACGGATCGTTTCCATGAATGACAAAGAATGCCATTCCCATTGTAAATATCATCGGCAGCATTGCCAGACGGTAAAGGAAACCAATGATAAATGCCATAGAACAAGCCAATTCACCGAATATGGCTAATCCCAGGGAAAGAGGACTGCCCACACCCAGCGGGTCGGGAAATACAGCGGATAACTCTTGATAATTAGACCACTTTTCGATGCCGTGATTCATTAATAACACACCAAATATAATTCTCACTATTAATAATATAGCAGACGTTGCTGCTCCATCCGGTTTAGACGGGAATAAAAATTTGTAAAGCATAGTCGTTCGTTTTAAACATTTATATTTAATATAACGAAAAATAAGGCATTATGGTTTATCTCTGCGCAAAGGTTTTATAATTACCCTCAAAGAAGGATCGTATGTAAAGTAACTCCACATCCAGTCTACGAAGATAAACAGACGGTTCTTTACACCGACAATACTCATTAAGTGGATGAATAACCATACTGCCCACGCGGGGAAACCACCGAAACGAAGGTTTTTCAGTTCCACCACTGCGTGATTACGTCCTATGGTAGCCATGGAGCCTTTGTTGTGATAAACAAACGGTTGCATTTCAAGTCCCCGTTCCTTTCTATCCAGATTCTGGATCAGATTATGGGCTTGCTGAATGGCTGGTTGAACTACTTGCGGATGCCCTTTCGGGTATTCCTTGGAAATCATAAGTGCAGTGTCACCGATAGCAAAAATATTGTCATAACCCTGAACACAGTTGTAGAGATTGACAAGGAGGCGGTTACCGGGGCCATAGGCTTCCTTCGCAAGGCCCTCTATGCTGTTGGCGCGTACACCTGCAACCCAAAAGACGTTCATCGTTTCCAAGGTACTGTTATCACTCAGAGTCATCGTTCCATTCTCATAATTTGTAACCTGCACACTGGTTATGATCTCCACATCACGTTTTAATAAGTAATTTGCCACTTCTTCCGAAGATTTTTCAGAGAAAGCGGAGAGCAGACGGGGAGCACCATCCACAAGAATAATGCGCATCAGGTTCATATCAAGATCGGGATAGTCTTGCGGAAGCACAAATTTCTTCATTTCTGCCAATGCGCCGGAAAGTTCTATACCCGTAGCACCGCCACCTACGATGACAAATGTCATGAGACGTTTCCTTGTCTCCAGATTGCTGGTATTCTGTGCTTTTTCAAAGCTTTCCAGAATCTGGTTGCGATTAAACAGAGCTTCTGCAGTGTTCTTCAGGGCCATCGTCCGTTGAGACAGCCCATCGTTACCAAAATAGTTGGTACGACATCCGGTAGAGACAACCAGATAATCGTATGAAAGAGCTCCGATGGAAGTCTCCAGAATATTATCTTCGGGAATTACCCGTTGCGCCTCACAAATACGTATATGGAAATGTTTTCTCTTTTTAAATATCTTGCGGTAAGGAAAAGAAATTGCACTCGGTTCAATACCGGCGGTTGCTACCTGATAGAGTAGGGGTTGGAAAATATGATGATTATTCTTGTCCAATAACACTATCTGGAATTTATCACTTTTCAATTTGCGTGCCAACTTCAATCCACCGAAGCCACCACCCACAATCACAAGTCGTTTTCGTCCCTCTTTATCGGGAATATCCATTTTTGTTTTCATAATGAAGTTCGTTATTCGTTCTAAAAGAATAACGTTAAAATGGGAATAAAGTTCTGAAATTCTTATTTCTTCCCCCTTTTTTCTTAATGGAAGAAGTTTGAACAAAACACTTCACAAAATTGTTGTTATATGATTAAAATAAAACTAAATTTGCCGACGTAGTTTTCTACAGGTATAATCATGGACGCTAAACTAACGAAATGGGTACTACCGGTGCTGTTATTGATAATAGCCACCGATATATGGGCACAAGGCCCCACAGGAACAGATGTTTCAGTCGACTCTTCTGTATCCGTAATTGACACTTTGCCACAAAAGAAAAGTTTCTTCAAGAAATTCCTGGACTATTTTAATGATGCCAACAAAGAGAAAAAAAACAGGAAGTTTGACTTCAGTGTTATCGGAGGGCCTCATTATTCCAGTGATACCAAGTTCGGCATCGGCCTGGTAGCCGCCGGATTATATCGTACAGACCTGAATGATACCATCCTTCCGCCATCTAATGTATCTTTATACGGTGATGTATCTACGGTAGGTTTCTATTTGTTGGGAGTACGTGGAAATCATCTCTTTCCACAAGACAGATACCGTCTGAATTACAATCTTTATTTCTATTCGTTCCCCAGCCTGTATTGGGGAAAAGGATATGAAAACGGTTCTAATGACGATAATGAAAGTGATTACGACCGCTTCCAGGCCCAAGTAAAGGTAGACTTCATGACTCGTGTAGCGCGGAACTTCTATATCGGTCCGATGGCTGTCTTTGATTATGTCTACGGCCACGATTTTGAAAAGCCCGAACTGTGGGAAGGAATGAAAGCCCGGACTACCAATATAAGCCTCGGATTCTCATTACTCTATGATTCACGGGATTTCCTCACAAATGCCTATAGTGGCTATTACCTGAGAATAGATCAACGATTCAGTCCCGCATTCCTCGGTAATAAATATGCTTTCAGCAGCACAGAACTGACTACCAGCTATTATCATCCTGTGTGGAAAGGGGGAGTATTGGCTGGACAATTCCATACGTTGCTGAATTACGGTAATCCGCCTTGGGGATTGATGGCAACATTGGGAAGTTCTTATTCCATGCGTGGTTATTACGAAGGGCGTTACCGTGATAAATGTGCCATGGATGCGCAGATAGAGCTTCGTCAGCACGTCTGGAGGCGAAATGGCGTAGCTGTATGGGCAGGAGCGGGAACCGTGTTTCCAAAATTCTCCGGCTTCGAAGTTAAACATATCCTCCCTAATTATGGTTTTGGTTATCGGTGGGAGTTCAAAAAGAGAGTAAACGTAAGGTTAGATTTAGGGTTTGGAAAAGGCCAGACCGGATTTATATTCAACATCAATGAAGCTTTTTAAAAACATAAAGAAGTGGTTGGAAAATCAGGAGCATTTGTTCTATCTGTTTCTGTTGATCCTGATAGCACCCAATATCATCCTCTGTTTTACAGAGCCGATGCCTGTGGTGGCAAAAGTGTGTAATGTACTGTTGCCATTTGCTTTCTATTATCTATTGATGACTTTGTCGAGAAACTGTGGAAAGATGTTCTGGATACTTTTCTTATTCATCTTCTTCGGAGCTTTCCAGATAGTACTGCTTTATCTCTTCGGACAGTCTATTATAGCTGTGGATATGTTCCTGAACCTGGTAACCACTAATTCAAGTGAAGCTATGGAGTTGCTGGATAATCTTGTTCCGGCATTAGTGAGTGTGATTATTCTTTATATACCGGCATTGATTCTGGCGGCAATCTCCATTATAAAGAAGCGGAAATTATCTCCGGAATTTATCCGTCGGGAACGGAAAAAGGCATGGATTGCCTTACTCATCGGCTTTATCTCATTGGGCGCCGCTTATGGACTCGATAAACGTTACGAGCTGAAGTCGGATTTGTATCCGGCCAACGTGTGTTACAATGTAGCACTCGCATTCCAGCGTAATGCCCAAACAAGGACGTATCACCGCACATCAGAGAACTTTACTTTTAACGCCCAACCTTCCCATCCGGAAGACAGGCGCGAAATTTATATTATGGTAGTGGGCGAGACATCCCGCGCCCAGAACTGGAGTCTTTACGACTATGATCGGGATACGAACCCTGAACTTTCTAAAATAGAAGGAGTGACTTCTTTCTGCCATGTTCTGACGGAATCGAATACTACGCACAAGAGTGTACCCATGCTGCTTTCTCCCGTTTCTGCACAGAATTTCGATTCCATTTATTATCGGAAAAGCATCATTACCGTTTTCAAAGAAGCCGGTTTCCAGACAGCCTTCTTCTCAAACCAGCGGTATAATCATTCTTTCATCGACTTCTTCGGAATGGAAGCGGATACTTATGATTTTATCAAAGAAGATTCGCAGGATTCCCAATACAATCCTTCGGATGACGAACTGTTAATGTTGGTAGAAAAAGAACTTGAGAAAGGAAATCGGAAACAGTTCATTGTATTGCATACCTATGGATCCCACTTCAATTACCGGGAACGTTATCCGGAAACTGCTGCTTTCTTCTTACCGGATTTCCCCGTAGATGCAGAAGTGAAATACAAAGATAACTTGATGAATGCCTACGACAATTCCATTCGGTATACGGATAATTTCCTGGCACGTATCATCCACTTATTGGAGCTGCAGCAAGTAGATGCCAGTATGCTTTATACGTCCGACCATGGGGAAGATATCTTCGACGATGGCCGACACCTGTTTCTTCATGCATCCCCCGTTCCGTCCTACTATCAGCTACACGTACCTTTCCTGCTGTGGACATCCGACAGTTATAGGGAAGAGTATCCCGGGATAGAGAAAGCTGCTTCGATGAACCGACAGAAAAATATATCTTCCAGCATTTCTTTCTTCCAGACCATGATGGAACTGGCCGGAATAGAAACTCCGTATCGCAATGACAGTCTATCTGTCACCAGCCCTCTCTATACAGAGAAATCGAGGGTTTATCTGAACGATCATAATGAACCGCGTCCACTGGATGATATAGGAATGAGAAAAGAAGACTTTGAGATGCTGAAAAAAAGAGGTATAGACGCGCAATAATACTATAAATGAAATGCCCCCAAAAGTTAGATATAAAACTTTTGGGGGCATTTCATTTACTTTTTCTTCCTGATCTCCTCTTTCTCCAGATTTCTAACAGAAGGAATACACATCATCAGAATTGCAGTCAGCACAATGGCAAAACCACAGTATATAAATATGTTGCCTATTCCCAAAGAGTCGGCTACAAAGCTTGTGACAAGCAAACCGATGATAGAAGGGAACAAACTTATACTGTCGAAAAGCGAGAATACACGTCCCAGATAAATCGGTTTGAACTGCGTCTGCAATAGAGCGGTAAAGGGACCGGATAAAAATGGCACGATAAGCCCTTGTACCACCGTCAGTATGGCAAAAAAGACATACCCATTGCCGGGCAACATACCACATATAGCCAATGCCAGACCAAGTACCGCATAAGAGAACGCAATCATCAGTATCTTCCTAATCTTAGGATTCCAAATCCCCAATAAAGCCCCTCCAGCCAACATACCCGCCCCGAAAAGTGTTTCTATCAAACTAATCTGATAAGCTGTTCCGGAGAAAGTATGCAAAGTCATCAGCGGCATCAGGGCGACTATCGGCAACACAAAGAAAGTAATCAGGATTTCTGTAACCATCACCCAACTAACTCCTCGGTTGCGCATAATCACATGGAAACCGTCGCGCATATCGTTCAATACACTCTTAGCTGAGATATTTTCCTTCTTCGGATTCGGAATGTAAACAAACAGTAGGGAAGTGCAGGCAATGATTGCGCCTGCCACATCCAATAACATGACTACACTCATATCGAATGCCAGAAGCAGAACCGCTCCCAACGCAGGGCCACCAATATTACAAATAGACTGGATAGCCTGGTTAATTCCCGCAATACGGGTCAGTTCCTTTTCCGGAGCCAGCAATGGAATAGATGATTTCATTGCCGGTGAATGGAACGAACCACCAATGGAACGAAGCGCCAATAATATATAGATGTGCCACAATTCCACTACATCCAAGTAAAATAACAAAGCGATGACACCGGAACAGAGTGCAACGAAACTATCTGCACCTATCATAGTCCATTTCCGGTTCCAGCGATCCACATATACGCCTGCAAATGCCCCTAACAAGGCTTGCGGCAACAAGGCGGCGATCATGGCAAAGGACAAAACTTCCGCAGAACCCGTTTTGAGACTAATCCATAAGACGATAGAGAACTGAGCGATGGAACTACTTAATATAGAAAATAGTTGCCCGCTCCATATTATGATAAATTTTTTCTTCCAATTATTCATGATGAGAGTGAAACAAGGTGAGATTAAAAAAGGTTCTGAAACTCAATTGTTTTCAGAACCTTATCTTCGTACACCCTCAGGGACTCGAACCCTGGACCCATTGATTAAGAGTCAATTGCTCTACCAGCTGAGCTAAGAGTGCATCGTTTTTCTTATTTGCGGGTGCAAAAGTAGTCCTTTTATCTTATTCATCCAAGCAAAATAAAATCTTTTTTTCGATGAAAGCGGCTTTTTTTAATCAAACTCATACAGGTCGGAGGGAGTGCTACGCTTTAAAGCGCAGAGTTGCACATCTTTACCTACCAATATACCTTTACTCTTTAATTTCCATTCCACCGTCTTGTAAGCAAGTTCCGGATGATTATTGTCTTTGCTCAAATGACAAAGCCAGATATATTTCAGATCTTCCGTGATATTTTCAGCCAGGAACTCGGCAGTTGCAATATTGCTCATGTGTCCCGTACGGCTGGTGATGCGCTCCTTTAAATACTGCGGATATGTACCCATACGCAACATTTCATCATCATAGTTAGCTTCCAGTATCAGATAATTCGCTTTACGGATAAACTTGGCAGCAGTAGGGGTGATTTCACCAAGGTCGGTAAGGAACGAGAATACTTTTCCGTCGATTTCAATGCAATAACCCACATTGTCCGTACCGTCGTGGGGAACTTCGAAAGACTCAATGTGAAAATCTTCCAGTACCATCGGTTCTTCTTTCTCCAGATAATGGACGGAAGAGTGGAGCTTCTCCGTCATGCAATAACTTTTATTGATTCCTTCGTGGATACGTGCAGTTGTGTAGACAGGGATGTGCAGTTTCTCACCCAGTCCGCCTACAGCTTTGATATGGTCTGCGTGGTCGTGTGTAACGAATACCGCGCGTATCGTCTCCATGCCGACACCCACCTCCTTCAATGATTTCTTAATAGTACGTACCGCTATACCAGCGTCAATAAGTATTCCGTATTTTTCAGTGCCTATATAATAGCAGTTGCCACTACTTCCGCTCGCAAGGCTTATAAATTTTACTTTCATTATGTTCTCCTCAATTTAGAAAAAGCCGCCACTTTTATGGCAAAGTGACGGCAAATATACATAAAAAATGAGATATTCAGACCTTGGCTTTCTTCTTTTTGTCGATGGATTGGGTGATTTTGGCAAATACTAACAGTGCCAGTGCAGATATCAGACCGATAGCGGCGAAATAGTACCAGATATAATGCGCATTTGCGCTGGCAGCCTCCCATGCTTCACGAGTCTCAAAGAGGACAGGATCGGGACAGTATTTTGTCAACAATACTCCGGCGATACCAAAACCGAAGATGGAAGAGAGGAAGGAATGAAGATGGCTAAATCCAAGATACATACCTTCTTCACCCTTAGGTGCTTGCAGGGAGAAGTACTCCAGATAACGCGGTGAAATAAAACATTCTGCCAAAGCCTGTATCACGATACCGGCTATCATCATTAATGTGATATTGCTCATTCCGCTTATCACGTCATTTCCAAGCAGGTTACCGCATGCCATCAGCAGAGCCGAGAATGGGATAAGGAACATACCGATATTCATGGAAGTAATGGCCGAACGTTTCGCCATCAAACGCGTCACGAAACTAACGCAGCAAACCACTACAAACGGGTTTACATTGGCTATCCAACCCGGCTTGGCAGTTTCGCCCGCCATACGGATTACATATTTAGGCATCGTAGCGTATAACTGTTGCTGCACCATCCAGAATCCCGTAATAATCAGGATAAGAATCAGCAGACGCCAGTTCGTAATGATGCGCAGGAAGCCCTGACCGATTTCACGCATACTTTTTCCTTCACCTGCCGTATGGGTAGATTTATAGAGCAGAACAACGGAAAGCAATGCCAATATGGTCATCGTAGCAGAGAAATAGTTGATATAGATATACGCCTGATCTCCAATAACATTCCGCAACGGGTCAATCACTGTTTTTCCGGTAAATGCACCAATATTCACCATCATATAAAAGATGGAATAACCGCGTGCACGGTTTGCCTCCGTAGTTTCTTTTGCCACCGAAGCCGAAATGATAGATTTGATAAACGATCCGCCCACCATGATAACAAACAGCACAGGAACGATCATCCAGCGACTATCGCTATCCGGCAGTCCGGTGAAACGGGTTGCTTTACCATATTCCACCAAACCGGCAGCTTCCAGCAGGGTAGGGAGAATTCCTAAACCCAGATATCCGACAGACAGCAGCGAAAAAGCAACAATCATGGATTTCCGGAAACCTATTTTATCGGCATAGGCACCCGTGAAGATAGGCAAAAGATAAAGACCACCGGAAAATAAACCGGAAATCATACTCGCTTCAAGGTCGTTGAAGCCTAAAATAGAAGAAAGATAAATGGTGAGAACGATAAAAACGGCATAATACGCCATACGTTCGAACAGTTCGACCGTGTTGCTTACCCAAAAGGCTTTAGTGAACCCTTTAGATACATTTTTGGGTGATTGAGTCATCCTAATATTATGTTGTTAGTGAAAAATTAAGCGCAAAAATACATTTTTATGAAATTATATGCAAATTTCTTTCATATTTGCCTATTGTAAAAGTGAGAGAACGCTTTGTTTTTTCAATAAGATTCGTATCTTTGTTCTGTAATTTTTCAACATAAAACTATGACAATAGCAGTTGATTTCGACGGAACTATAGTAGAACATTGCTATCCCCGTATCGGTAAAGAAATTCCTTTTGCAACAGACACTTTAAAACTGTTGCAGCAAGATCAGCACAGGCTCATCTTATGGAGTGTGCGCGAAGGTGAGCTTCTGGAAGAAGCCGTTGCCTGGTGCAAAGAAAGAGGAGTGGAATTCTATGCTGTCAATCGTGATTATCCCGAAGAGAAACAGCAGGACTGTGGATTCTCCCGTAAACTGAAAGTTGATCTTTTCATTGATGACCGTAACCTGGGCGGACTGCCCGATTGGGGACTTATCTATCAAATGATTAAAGAACATAAAACGTTCCGGGATATCTATACGCAAGGTAATATCCCCGCGGATCAGGACAAAAAGAAGAAGTGGTGGTTTTAAAAAAGAGTCTCTGCTATACATATAGATAAAAAAAGAGTGCATCAATTAAACTTGATGCACTCTTTGCTATGGATAAAGTGGAATGGAGCCCCATTCCGATAATTACCTTAGAACTTGAAGAAATTCTTTGCGTTATAGTAGCTGATATCTTCAATCATCTGGTTCACGCGGTCCATTTCAGAAGCCGGAATTTCACCATTTTCAATATCACGGCCAACAAGATTACACAATGTACGGCGGAAATATTCATGACGCGGATAGGAGAGGAATGAACGGGAGTCCGTCAACATACCTACGAAACGGCTCAACAGACCCAGTACGGAAAGAGCGTTCATCTGTTTCTCCATACCATCTTTCTGATCGAGGAACCACCAGCCGGAACCAAACTGTATCTTACCCGGAATCGTACCATCCTGGAAGTTGCCCAACATAGTGGCAATAACTTCATTAGCGCACGGATTGAGGTTATAAAGAATAGTCTTCGTCAACTTGCCTTTGGAATTCAAGCGGTCGAGGAATTTAGACATTGCCTTAGCAGTAGTAAATTCACCGATAGAATCGAAACCGGTATCAGCACCGAGCAACTTGAACATCTTACTGTTATTGTTACGGATAGCGCCATAGTGGAATTGTTGTGTCCAGCCTTTTTCCCAGTCCATTTCACCGAAGATAACCAGCATAGCTGATTTGAATTTCAGGATTTCTTCCTTGGTCAGTTCCGTTCCACCATATACCTTATTAAATATAGCTTTGATTTCAGCATCTGTATAGTCTTCTGCATAGAATTCTTCAATACCGTGGTCGGACAATTTACAGCCTTGTTCAGCAAAGAAGTCATGACGCTTGCGCAAGGCAGCTATCATATCATCGAAATTAGAGATAGCAACACCGCTTACTTCAGCCAGTTTCTCAACGTATGCACGGAAGTCAGCAGGAACTTCTACAGCCATTGCCTTATCAGGACGCCATGTCGGCAACATCTTGATTTCAAAACCACTTTCGCGTGTTTGAATATGATATTCCAGAGAATCAATAGGATCATCCGTAGTACAAACAGCTTCCACATGATAACGGCGCATCATGCCACGAGCAGAGTATTCCGGTTGAGCCAGCTTCTCATTACACTCGTCATAAATCTCACGGGCAGTCTTCGGGCTCAGGATCTTATCGATACCAAACGCTGTCTTCAACTCCAGGTGTGTCCAGTGATACAAAGGATTACGGAAAGTATAAGGAACGGTTTCAGCCCACTTCTCAAATTTTTCCCAGTCGGAAGTATCCTTACCTGTGCAGAAACGTTCGTCTACACCATTGGTACGCATAGCACGCCATTTGTAATGGTCGCCGCCCAACCAGATTTCAGTCAATGACTTAAACTGATAGTCGTCTGCTACCATTTTAGGGATTAAGTGACAGTGATAATCGATGATCGGCATCTTGGCCGCATGTTCATGATACAACTTCTGTGCGGTTTCTGTCTGCAACAGGAAGTTTTCATCCATAAATTTTTTCATTCTACTGTGTTTTTAGTATATAAAAATATTACTTTCTCTTTTCTATACCTATATAGTATTGATTGTAAAGCTAATAGGCAAGATATTGGTTTTTGCTTTTATTAACCGTTATCGAACACAAAAGTAGAAAATTTACTTGGAGAAACAAAATAATTCGTATCTTTGCCGCAAATATTTATAATATTTAAGTTTTAGACATTGAACCTTTAGTGCCTTAAAACGAATGAGACAAAGAATATGGAAAACAAGAACTACACCATTAAAGACATTGCCCGCATGGCGGGTGTTTCTGCCGGAACTGTGGACCGCGTGTTGCACAATCGGGGAGATGTTTCTGCTGCCAGCAGGGAGAAGGTTCAAAAAGTGCTTGATGAGATAGACTATCATCCTAATATGTTTGCCATTGGTCTGGCAGCCAAGAAGCGCTACCGTGTCCTGTGTATTATACCTTATTATGTGGAACATGACTATTGGCATTCCGTTGCAGAAGGCATCAACCGTGCCGCACAAGAGTTGCGTCCTTTTAATGTAAGCGTGGACTTTTTGTGCTACCATCATGCCGACCGGCTTTCTTATGAAAAAGTCTGCGCAAAACTCCGCAAAGAAATAGTGGATGCCGTATTGATCGCCCCCAATTTCCGTGAAGAGACAATGTCGCTGACATCTTATCTGGAAGGGAAAAAGATACCTTACGCATTTGTCGACTTTAATATAGAAGACACCCATGCACTCTGCTACATCGGCCAAGACTCCCAAACAAGCGGGTATATGGCTGCTAAAATTCTGATGCGCAAGTACAAGGAAGGACAGGAGCTAATACTATTTCTTAATAATAAAAAGAATAATCCGGCAGAAATACAGATGCAACGACGCATGGATGGTTTCATGAATTTTATTGCACAGGAACATGAAAATCTGGTGGTTCATGATGTAGTACTGAATAAAGAAGATGATGAAGCTAACCGCCGGACACTGGAAGATTTTTTTGCCGCACATCCCAAGGCAGTATTAGGAGCCGTTTTTAACTCACGTGTCTACCAGGTGGCAGGATATCTACAGGAAACAGGACACCATTTGGCAGGATTGGTTGGATACGACCTTCTGCCCAAGAACGTGGAGTACCTGAAATCCGGCGAAGTAAATTATCTCATCGGGCAACGCCCGGGACTGCAAGGATACTGCGGTGTAAAAGCTCTGTGCGACCATGTCGTATTTAAACGTCCGGTGACCGGTGTAAAGTATATGCCTATCGACATCCTGATGAAAGAAAACATCAATTTCTATTTTGAATTTGAATAAACATCATAATATCAATCACTTTAAAAACGATTTTTAAGCATGAAAGCATTAAACAAACAAACCGCTCCCAAGGCTCAGCGCCCGGAACGTATCATTCAATTCGGTGAAGGAAACTTCTTACGTGCATTTATCGACTGGATTATTTATAACATGAACGAAAAAACTGATTTCAATAGCAGTGTTGTAGTAGTTCAACCCATCGACAAAGGTATGGTAGACATGCTGAATGCACAGGATGACCTTTATCACGTAAACCTGCAAGGCTTGGACAAAGGAGAAACTGTCAATAGTCTGACAATGATCGACGTTATCAGCCGTGCACTGAATCCTTACACTCAGAACAATGAATTCATGAAGTTGGCCGAGCAACCGGAAATGCGTTTTGTAATCTCCAACACTACGGAAGCCGGTATCGCTTTCGATCCCTCCTGCAAACTGACTGACGCTCCGGCTTCTTCTTATCCGGGCAAACTGACTCAACTGTTGTATCATCGTTTCAAGACATTCAACGGTGACAAGAGCAAAGGTCTGATTATTTTCCCTTGCGAACTCATCTTTCTGAACGGACACAAACTGAAAGAAACCATCTACCAATATATCGAATTATGGCAATTGGGCGATGAATTCAAGACTTGGTTTGAAGAAGCTTGTGGCGTATACGCTACGCTTGTTGACCGCATTGTTCCGGGATTCCCACGCAAGGATATTGCAGCAATTAAGGAAAAATTACAGTATGATGATAATTTGGTGGTACAGGCTGAAATCTTCCACCTTTGGGTCATCGAAGCACCGCAGGAGATTGCCAAAGAATTCCCTGCTGACAAGGCTGGTTTGAATGTATTGTTCGTTCCTTCTGAAGCACCGTATCACGAAAGAAAAGTAACGTTGCTGAATGGCCCTCACACTGTTCTTTCTCCGGTAGCTTACTTGTCGGGCGTAAACATTGTGCGTGATGCTTGTCAACATCCGGTTATTGGTCAGTACATCAATAAAGTAATGTTCGATGAATTGATGGAAACATTGAACTTGCCGAAAGATGAGCTGAAGAAGTTTGCGGAAGATGTATTGGAACGTTTCAACAATCCGTTTGTTGACCATGCCGTTACCAGCATTATGCTGAACTCTTTCCCGAAATATGAAACTCGTGACCTGCCCGGCTTGAAGACTTATCTGCAACGCAAAGGTGAATTGCCTAAGGGGCTGGTTCTCGGTTTGGCCGCTATCATTACTTATTATAAAGGTGGCGTTCGTGAAGACGGTGCTGAGATCACCCCGAACGACGCTCCGGAAATCATGCAATTGCTGAAAGACCTGTGGGCAACAGGTGATACCCAGAAAGTAACCGAAGGTGTACTTGCTGCAACTTCTATCTGGGGCGAAGATTTGAATAATATCCCGGGACTTACCGCTGCTGTGAAGGCTGATCTGGATTCTATCCAGGAAAAAGGTATGCTGGAAACAGTAAAGGGTATCCTTTAATTAATCTATAAGTATCGTAAAGAAGGGTGGAGCAGTGGCTTCACCCTTTTTCTATCTTCCACGCCCCGATGGCACTCTTTACTTCGGTGTCCACATATTGTCCCATCAGGCGGAACAAAAGGTAGAAAATGGTCTGATAGTGCTTTTCGGTTTTGTTCTCCAAATCATTAGGTATAGAAGCGAAAAAGGAACGGGTGCGCTCCAGACAACTTTCAATATCGCCTTTGCGTACTTCTCCGTTGGGGTATGCCAACCGATATATCTGGAAATCAGGATCATAGCCTTTGATAGTAAGATAACCACTTTGATAAGTTACAGCGAAGATAATACTTATTCTTCGAATTCACACATTTATACGAACCAAGATAATCGATTAACGCAAAAACGTAGTATTCCTCAATATATACCAAGCTCTGGTTTTGTTTTTTTCTCTGAAAAGCACAACTTTTGCCTGCAAAAAATGATTATTATACATTTTCGAACATGTATATAGACAAAAGTGAAAAGATGCTTTTATTATAATACGCTATCTTTGCTTCACTATAATATGTGAAATCTGATATAATAAAACCTTTTAAGATTATACAAAGTAACTTATATGAAAACTACTGCCCATTTCTGTCTCCACTTGTCTATACTTTTGGTCTGGCTATTGCAAATCAGCCAAATTAGAGCCAATAATTATTACTTTGAGCAGATTGCTCTTAAGGAAGGTTTATCTACTACTGTTAATTGCATATATGCAGAGAAAAATAGTTTTGTATGGATTGGTACACCCACAGGATTGGGACGATTTGACGGACATGAATTGAAAAAATATGCCCATTCTCCGGAGAATCCCAATTCATTGCCGCATAATAATATCCTTCATGTGGCGGAAGACAGTTTACATAATCTTTGGGTACTAACAGAAAAGGGCGCAGTACGCTACAGGCGCCGGAGTGATGATTTTTCTCTCTTGAGGGATCAATATGGCCACATCGTTATGGCCAACACTGCATGCCGAACTGAACAGGGAATACTTTTAGGTGGAAGAAACAAGATTTATCAATATAATTACGGAGATGACACCATCAGGCTCCTGCATGATTTCAGTAACATAGGCCTGTTTGCTATTTCCTATATCAATTTCTGGGATAAGGAAACCCTGTTATGCTGCAGCCGTTGGCAAGGCATCATATTGTTGAATCTCCGGACCGGGGAAGTAAAATCTCCTCCTTTTAATTATGGAAAAGATATCCGGGAAGTTTTGCTTGATTCTAAAGGAAGAATCTGGCTCGCACCTTATAATGACGGTATCCGGTGTCTTGCACATGATGGTACCTTATTGGCTTCATATGTTACAGGAAACTCAAAATTGAATAACAATGTAGTACTTTGCATGATTGAAAAAGATTCTCATATCTGGATTGGAACGGATGGTGGCGGAATTAATATATTAAATCCTGAAACCCATGAAATTTCCATATTAAAACATGTGCCCGGAGACAAATATTCGTTCACCTGCAATTCTATTCTGAGTCTTTACAATGATGCAAACAATAACATATGGGCGGGCAGTACTCGTAATGGACTTATCGGTATCAAGGAAGTGTCAATGAAAACATATACTGAAGTTCCTCTCAGTGATTGTAAAGGACTGAGTGATAATACAGTCTTGTGTCTTTATAGAGGTCCTTCCGAGGATGAAATCTGGATTGGGACAGATGGAGGTGGTATTAACAAGCTTAACCCTTCAACGGAAAAATTTACACATTATTCCAATACGACTGGAAAGAAAGTCGCTTCTATCAGCGGGTTTACATCTTCTGAACTGTTATTGTCTGTTTTTTCAAAAGGATTATATACATTCTCAAAGAAAACCGGTAAAATCAATCCCTTGAAAATTCATGATGAGTACATAAACCGAATGCTCTTTTATAGTGGAAAAACAATTAACGTTTATCAATACGAACCGGAAACAGTTCTGTTATTAGGAGACCGGATATACCAATATACGATTGCAACTGGTAATACCAGAGTTGTAACAGAAGAGGAAGGAATCGAGATTATCGGCACTCTGGTGCCTGTCTCACATGATGCTCGTGCCACTTACTTGTTTGATGCCCAAAGTATATATTCACTTGATAAGCAATATAATAAATTGGAATGTATATATACAATAAAGAAAGATACATTTATAAACTGCGTCTCCAGAGATGAACATGGAATATTTTGGATTGGCACAAACCATGGTCTCAGGTATTATGATGCGGCGAAGCAATCCATTCAGCTTATTCCTACACCTTTGTTTACAAATGTACGGTCTGTAATAAATGATAATCATGGTAAAGTCTGGGTTGCTGTTAATGAAATGCTTTTTGCATGGCTGATTAATGAGAAAGAATTTATGCTTTTCGGCAAATCAGATGGAGTACTGCCAAATGAATATATGGCAAAGTCCAAATTGATTTCCGCTTCAGGAAATATATATTTGGGAGGAGAGAAAGGACTGCTTTATATAGATAAAAATCTTCCCATAGAGAGAACTGTTGCTCCTCAGATACAACTTACAGATATTCTCATTGCCGGAGAATCTGTTAACGAACAATTAAAGGATAACCCGGTAAGTATATCCGTACCCTGGAACAGCAAAGCTATTAGTATACGGATTATGTCCTGTGAGGCAGATCTTTTCCGGCAAAAAATTTACCGCTACCAAATTTCCGGACTAAACGAACAATGCATTGATTCGTATACTCCGGAAATACTTATCCGTTCATTACCATCCGGAACATACCGGATACTGGTCTCATGCAGCATGAGGAACGGGGGATGGACTCCCTTACAACAGGTTTTGGAATTGACGGTTTTACCCCCTTGGTACAAAACTTGGTGGTGCATTCTTTGTTATGTCCTGATCATATTGGGAATTATAATCTGGACTTTCATCATCATTTTACGCCATAAAGAGAACAAACTAAAGTGGGCAATGAAGGAGCATGAGAAAGAAATATATGAAGAAAAAGTACGTTTTCTCATTAATATCAGTCATGAACTCCGCACTCCATTAACATTGATACATGCGCCACTGAACCGTATCCTGCGCTCCCTACCTTCCGATAGCGCAAATTATCCGGCCTTGAAGGGCATCTACAAGCAGTCACAACGGATGAAAGGCTTGCTCAACATGGTACTTGATTTGCGTAAAATGGAGGTTGGGATCAATACGGTTCAGTTTCACCCCCTACTATTGAATAATTGGATACAAAGCATTGCAACAGATTTCATTGGTGAAGGAGATGCCAGAAATGTACACTTTTTATGCCGATTCGACGAACGAGTTAAAACAGTTTGTCTTGACAAAGGTAAGTGTGAGATAATCTTGACTAATTTATTGATAAATGCTCTGAAACATAGCCCCGAAAACTCCAAAATCATTATTCAAACAGAATTGTTGCCTGCCACCGCATCTGTCCGTATTTCAGTTATAGATCAGGGATGCGGGCTAAAACAGGCAGATCCGCAGAAGCTGTTCACGCGATTTTATCAGGGAACAGGAGAACGTACAGGAACAGGAATCGGCTTATCCTATTCCAGAATTTTGGTAGAATTACATGGAGGAAAGATCTCTGCTAAAGATAATGAAGATGGCGGAGCCACATTTTTCTTTGAACTTCCACTTAAGCAAATCTCATCCGAAGAATCATATAAACCTAGACCCTACCTGAACGAACTGATATCCGATATGGCTGAAGAAAAAGCCGTTAATAGTGTGAGTATCAAGCTGAATAAATACTCACTATTAGTAGTTGATGACAATAAGGAACTGATAGATTTTATCAAAAGCGCTTTCTGCAAGAGTTTCAATCAGATATTTACTGCCCCTGACGGAGAGAAAGCCTTGGAAATAGTTCGTAAGCACCAACCCGACATTGTCATAAGCGATGTAATGATGCCGCGAATGAATGGCTATGAGCTATGCAGGCAAATAAAAGAAGATATCAGTATCAGCCATATTCCTGTTATTCTTCTGACAGCCCGCAATGATGATGCAAGCCGGTTGCAGGGATACAAAACGGGAGCAGATGCCTATTTGGTTAAACCGTTTGAAGAAGAAATATTATTGGAAGTGATCCGTGGACGTTTACGTAACAGGGAACAGATGAAAGCACGATATTTGAACAGAGGATTGCTTCCGCCACCCGAAGAAGTGACATTTAGCCAGATAGATGAAGCTTTCCTGCTTAAAACAAATGAATTGATAACCGAACACCTGGGGAATCCCGATTTAGACATAAGTTTCCTGTGTAAGGAGTTATGCATGAGCCGTGCCACTTTTTATAATAAGCTAAAAGCCATCACCGACATGGGAGGAAATGACTATATTAATAAATTCCGTTTAGAAAGAGTTATATATTTGATAACCAACACGAATATGAATTTTACGGAAATTTCAGAAAAGGCCGGTTTTTCTTCTTCCCGCTATTTCAGCACTATGTTTAAGCGGTATACCGGGAAAACACCATCCCAATATAAAGAAGAACATCGAAAGTCTATGGAAACAGAACAGGATAATGAATAAATGAGTCTTTATTCTTCGCACAATGCACAAAAAGAGAATTTTCCTGAGAATTTAATAAGGAGGTTTGTTCACTTTTGTCTGCCTAAGTTTCATCTTTTGTCTAATCAGTCGTTTTCTTTTTCTGTTTCAAACAAATTCAAAAACTGCAAAATCATTATTAAACATCCGGTAATGTGCAATATCGTATGTTTGCAAGCAGAAAACGGAGGTTAAGATTGCCTCCCAATATTAATTTTAAACTCTTTAATATTATGAAAAGAAAACTACTCTTTTCCACAGCTATGTTAGTAGTAGCTGCCAGTGCTATGGCACAAAACGACATTACTCCTTCACGTTATGATTTTGCCAATCAACCGGAAGGACAATACGTTATTGATGGTTGTAATAATGGTTGGGGACCGGGAAATCTCGATGCTGCTAAAGAATCGAAAGTTGGGTATGTAAATGCTACCGGAGGTGCATTTTGGGATAGTAAAAATACGGATGCATTTAAGAATTTACAGGCCGGTTTGCAGATTCTTGATTTAACGGCCGAAGGTATTGGAAAAGTATTATGCTTTAAAGGTGTTAACTGTGATGATGCAGTCTTTTCAAAAGGCACCAAAGCCACAGGTTCTATTCCTGCTTGGACTCAACTTGCATTTTATTCTGATCCGGAAAAAACCCCGACAGGCGGAGAAGATGCTGCCGCTCCGTTCATCCGTGTTTCCATTACTTATAAAGCTTGGGAAGCTGAGCCGGATCCGGATCCTAATAGTGGCATAATTTCAAAATTAGAAATTAAAGCAGTTGGACCTAATTCTGTATTAAACTCTTTTAGTGGAATTCTTTCATTTGACATGATGGTGAAAGATGTGGAGACAGAAGAAATGTATGAATTGAATGAAGGTTGGCAAAAGGTGGAATATGACTTCCAGGTGGGTACGCCCGATGGAAATCCATTTGCATTTACTATCGGGTTTAATGGCGCAAAATTTGATACGGGCGCTCTTCTTATTAAAGAAATAAAATTCACGTCCCCGACAGACGGCGCATATGCTAAAGGTAACGCTGCAAACTTCATGAAATATTTAACTCTGGAAAACGGTCAGATTGTAACCGGAATCAACACTCCGACATTTGAAGGTAACAAGGTACGTTGCAACATTTCAAACAACCTCCTGACAATTTCAAATTTAGAATCCGGTGATAAAGTAGAAGTATATTCGATTTTAGGAACATTGATTTCATCTCAGAAAGCTACTTCTGATGTGCTTGCATTGCCTTTGAATGGTAAAGGCGTTTTTATAGTAAAGACTAAGACTACCACAACAAAAGTAGTGAATAATTAATCTTTAGGTATTGGTTGAAGGATATGTTTTCTCAAAATAAGAATCATATCCTTCTTTCATGAAAAATTTAATATTATGAACAGACTTTTCTGCTTTTTTATTTCCCTCCTTTTTTGCCTGACCTCGTTTGCCCAAGTCAAAAATTACGCGGTAGCGTTCGATGGTAACAGTGATATCAAATTTAATTGTATATCAGAACTAAATAACCTCTCTAAATACACAGTTCAGTTTTGGATGTATCCCTCCGAATGGACACCGGGTGCATCTATTTTTAAACGAGGAGCAGGTGCCGACATTTTTGAGGCATGCCTGGGTCCGGCGGAAGGTACAATTGTTTTTCATATAGGTAACCAGAATATCCAGCTCCAATCAGACCACTTTTCAGTGAGTGCCTGGTCACAATTGACTTTTATGGTAGACGGGAGCAATATCACTTCTTATGTTAATGGGGAAGAAATAAATTCTCCTACAGTTTCTTCTTCACTAACGATTCCGGACAGCGATTCGGAATTCAGAATAGGAGAAGCATTTAAGGGAAAAATAGATGAGTTTCGTTTATGGAGTACCGTACTCGATACAACGGAATACTTAACACATGATCCCAGTGTAAAAGGATTTATCCTGTGGGATAATACCATTAATAAATTTCATCCGGACTATGAATCCTTGATTGCATACTACAAATTCGATCAGGAATTATGCGATAACATCGTAGATTATACATTCCGCCATCATGGCATAATGAACGGAAATGCACACCGTGTGGAGGTCACAGATAATTCCTTCTTTAAATACCGTATAGTTACTGCTTATACCGATTTTGGACGTTTCTCCGACACAGGAACAGACCGTGACAAATACCTGTTATGCAATGATTTAGTCGCGCTGATTGCCGGAATAGGAAGCGACGGCTCGGCCAGTGTGAGCCTGCCATTCGACAGAGGAGTACTGACAGGAGGAGCATCCTATTTAGAATCTTATGAGGGGCGTAACGGAGGTATGCTGGCATTTGACGGTACTGGAAAAATGAGTGCAGGTGTCAAAGCAATGACTCCAACCGACGATTATTCATTCTGCACCTGGTTCTATATCGACCGGTGGGTGGAAGGTGCTTTTCTCTTGAAAAAGGAGAAAAACGAAAATATGGGAATATCTCTCCGTCTAGGCGAAGAAAGCAATGCAGAAGTAATTCTCCGAGTAAATGGAGACGAATATAAATACAAATGTGCGGGAGAAATCGTAACCGGTAAATGGATTCATTTGGGTTTTTCAACCTCTGATCGTTATTATGAGTTAAACAGAACTTTTCTTTTTGCCTGCAACAAAAAGAAACTGAACATTTACCCTTATTTGTATCCTGAGATAAAAAAGTCGTGGGTGTTGCCACTTGCCGAACTTGCTGATGTGGAAGCTACTATTGGAGAGAATTTTGTGGGCAAAATAGATGAAACCATAATCTGGAATAAGGGCAGCGGACGCGACGAGATTTTCTCAATGGGTGATAATGGTCTGAATTTGCCCGGATTCGGGAAAAATGTTGGAGTGAATTATGCCTTTTATGCGGGCAGTTACTGGCCATACAATAAGCCGGAAGATCCCGGATATGACTGTTTTTCTTATAAAGAATATCTGAACATCATGCGCACGGCGTATGCCAATCACCGCGGATTCAAAATTCGCCTGAGTGTTTCGAGTGGTTCCGATTGGAAAACAGTGATAGGCAATGCGGCAAAAAGGGAGCGTTTCACTACCGAAATGGCTGATATTATAAATAATGACGATAATCTGGATGGCGTGGATTTCGACCTGGAATGGCCGGGATATGGCGGTCAGGATGCTGCATGGACAAACTATGGTAAACTGATGACTTTGCTTCGCAGCAAATTGAAGGAGGGCAAGACTCTGACCGTTTCTCCACACACCGTTTCATATTGGTTTCCTAAAGAAGATATGAAGTCTGTAGACTATTTCTTGTTCCAGAATTACGGTCCGGCTAAAGAGCATTTCACCTATGAAAGTTTCCCGGAAGCCTACAACAAATTCCTGGCTTGGGAATATCCGGAAGAAAAAATAGTGATGTCTTTTGCAGGCAGCACCAGCAAGCAATACAATGCCGATGGTTCGCAAACAAACAATCCACCGGTACGTATCCATCAGGTCGGAGAAATCGGTCCGGATGATAATTATTCAAACGGCTATTACTTTACGGGAACCTACCAGACCCGTTGGCGTTCGGAGCAAGTGAAGAAACAAGGACTGGGTGGCATCATGTGTTGGTCGCTGAATATTGATTTCCCTGATACGAATCATCCGTTGAGCCTGTTCAAGTCATCGGCTTATGCCATTTCATCCAATGTAGACACATTAGTGACGAAAGTAGACATGACTCCTACCGCTATTGAAAAAGTAAAAACTAAAAATACTGAGTTTTCCATTTATCCAAATCCGTCGGAAGGCGTAACCGATATAACCATACCTGAAGGGGAAAAAGGATGCAAACTACTTATGTACACTAATTCGGGAGTACTGTTACAAACTTTAGAGATATCAGCAGAGGGCATCTTCCGGTATGAATACGGGAAACTTGCATCCGGCTACTATTTGTTGCGTTTACTGACGGATTCCGGGAAACAATACTCCAGACTGTTGATCGTGAAATAGTTAACCATATGTATAATTTAATCTAATGTAAAATGAGAAAAAAACAATTAGTCCTGCTTTCCTTCTTGGCAATCGGCAGTTTCTTCTGCGGCAGTTGCGAAAAGGATATTAAGACTCCGGGAGTTTTTGAACCTCTTTATCTGGATTTCTCAGTCAGTGATACGCTGGGAAACCAATACACCGGAGATTCGATAATAATCCCGAGTACCGCAAATATGATGGTTTTTAAAATCACCACAAATTGCTCATGGAGTGCCAAATGTCAAAACAAAGCCGGCCTGTCAGGGTGGATGTCCATCCCTTCATCCCCCCGGGGAGGCGGAGATGCGACTATAACATCCACCGTGTCGAACAATAAAACAAAAAACGACAGAAAAGTTTACTATTCTGTGATAGCAGGCGATTCTGCCATTGTGAAGACAGTTGTAATCGTACAGCCCCACGTGGTAGCTAATTAAATCTTTACTATAAAAACTAACCTTATGAAATATAGATATATTATAATGATGGGGTGCCTTTTTATACTGAACAGTATAATCTGTGCACAAACAACGAAAGTCACCGGTGTAGTTGTTGATGAAAGCGGTGAACCGTTACCGGGTGTAAATGTCGTTATAAAAGAGAATCACGGGACAGGTACAATCACAGACCTCGATGGAAATTTTAGCATAGAAGCCGATGCTAAACAGTCATTGGAGTTCACCTATCTCGGATATCAGAAACAGACAGTGCCTGCCACCAAGGGTAAGAAGATGAAAGTAGTGTTGCGTGAAGATTCACAGATGTTAAACGAAGTGGTTATTGTAGGATTCGGTACTCAGAAAAAAGCGAATCTGACGGGAGCCGTTAAAAGTGTAGACACCAAAGTACTTGCTTCACGCCCTATCACCAGTGTTGCAGACGGTCTTCAAGGAGCGGTAGCCGGACTGAATATCACCAACGATATGGGTGGTGCACCCGGCCAGAAAATGGAGATCAACATCCGTGGAGTGGGACTGGAAGATATAGACCAGGACGGAACCGGCAGCAAGGCTTCCCCGCTTGTGCTGATTGACGGCATGGAAGGAGACTTGTCTACCCTGAACCCCAATGATGTTGAAAATATCACCATCTTGAAGGATGCCGCAGCAGCAGCCATTTACGGTTCGCGCGCTCCCTACGGTGTGATTCTTGTCACCTTGAAGAAGGGTGATAGGGGATTCAATATCTCTTATTCGGGAAACGTACGCATATCCCAGCCTATCAATACCCCCAACATGGTCAATTCTTACGAATATGCCTTGGCTGTGAATGACGCTTTTACGAATGCAGGAGGCAATAGTCAGATCAATACCGATAGAATCTTAGCCTTGATGAATGGTACCAGCCTTCCAGATGTTCCTTACCTTCAATACGGCATCGAACCGGGAAAGCCCAATGAAGAAACCGGTGAAGTGTGGTGGGTAGGCGACCAACAATGCTGGGCCAATACAAACTGGTATGATGTGCACTTGAAGAATGCGTCTTACTCTCAGGAACACAACGTCAGTATGAGTGGCGGCAGTGATAAATTCAATTATTATATTTCCGGACGCTATCTGAACCAGAACGGTCTGTTCCGCTACTCCGATGATAAATACGAAAACTTCTCCCTGAACGGAAACTTTACAATTAAGATGAATAAAATCGTTTCGGTTTACTGGACTACCCGCATGATATTGGATAAAAACCAAAAGCCGTCTGCCATGAACGATCTTTTCTTCCATAATCTGGGCCGCACGTATCCCCTGGTTCCGGTCACGTTTCCCAACGGAGAATATCATACCAGTTCGGGCATTGAAGCTCTACAGCACGGTGGAGACCAGATTGCCAACGGTAAAAGCTTCTATAATCAGGGAAAAGTAATTATCGAACCCGTCAAGGATTGGAAAATATATGTTGATTTCAGTAGCAGGATAGAAACTCCCAATGATACCCGTCAGTTCAAGAAGATATATAATACATTACCGGATGGCAGAGTAGTGGCAACCGGTGTATTGAAAGATGTGGCAGTGAAGCATGAAGTAAAAGAAAACGGCAGTTTCAACGTTCAGCCGGGTGCGGGAGAAAGCTACTATGAGGTAGGTAACGGCCGCATAAACTACTGGAACTTCAGTGCACGCACAGATTATGAGAAACAGTTGAAGAAACACTATTTCAAGATACTGGTGGGAACCCAGTCCGAATATTATTCTACGTCTTATTCCAGAATCGGTTCTTCCAAGATTGTTTCGGATGATAATCCATGGATCGTAAACGACCCGACCAACCTTACGAGCGAACAGAAATCAGAATGGTCCACTCTCGGTATTTTCAGCAGGCTCAACTACAATTACGCCATGCGTTATTTGGCCGAAGTGAACTTCAGAGCTGATGCTGCCTCCCGCTTTCCAACAGACAAACGTTGGGGATTCTTTCCTTCATTCTCTGTGGGTTGGAACATTGCCGAAGAACCTTTCTTCGAAAAAATAAAAGAAAAGACCGGTTGGGATATGTTCAAGATCAGAGCTTCATTCGGTTCGTTAGGCAGCCAGAATACAAATAGTTTTTATCCTTATTTCCAGAAGATGTTCACAAACCCTATGTCCGATTATGTTTTTGACGGTGTAGCTGCCACACAATTGAAGGCTCCGGCTCCGTTCTCCACAAATATCACTTGGGAAACCGTGCAGAACACTAACGTCGGTGTGGATCTTGCTTTCTTCAACTCCCGTCTGAGTATAATGGGAGAGTGGTACGAGCGTAAAACGAAAGATGCCGTAGGGCCTGCATTACCCGTACCGGCTGTCTACGGAGCCAATGTGCCTAAAACGAACAATGCCGAACTGCGTACACGCGGTTGGGAGTTGGAAGCAAGCTGGACCGATCGCATCGGTAAAGACTGGAGCTATGAATTGTATGTCACCTTGAGCGATTTCAAATCAATCATTACTAAATACGACAGCCCTAACAAAGAATTATCCAAATACTATAAAGGCAAGGATTTAGGAGATATCTGGGGATTACGTGTGATTGGAATTGCGAAAAACGATCAGGAAATGGCCGATCATATAGCTCTGCACGACCAAACAGCCATCGGCAACTCATTATGGGGAGGAGGCGACTTCATGTATGCCAATCTGGACGACAACCCCGCCATCACCAAAGGCTCTGAGACTGTAGACTCTCATGGCGACTTAACGGTAATCGGAAATTCTACTCCCCGTTATTCGTATGGTATCCGCGGCACACTCCGCTGGAAATACCTGGACTTCAGTTGCTTCTTCCAGGGTGTGGGCAAGAGAGACGTTTTTCTCGATTCACCGAGTTTCTTTGGTGTGTCAGGCGCTTGGCAGCGTTCCATCTACAAGGAGCACATGGATTATTTCCGCTATGCGAATCATCCGCTGGGAGCCAATACCGATGCTTATTATGCACGTATCCGTACCGACAGGAATAACTCCCAGTGCAACGACCATTATCTGCAGGACGCTTCCTATCTGCGCCTGAAGAATGTTACTTTGGGTTATACGCTTCCGCAACTTGCTTCTATAAAGAAATATATAAAGAAATTGCGCATATACGTTTCTGCTGAAAACCTGCTGACATTCACGAACCTGATGATTCTTGATCCGGAAGCGCTCGGTTCGTCGGCACAGGCTTACGGTATCGGTAAGACTTATCCGATGTACCGCACTTTCTCCGTAGGAGTCAATGTAATGTTCTAAATAAATATAATGAAAAAGAATATGAAAAAATATATAACCTTGTTTCTAGTGATGGGAGGTTTCCTGCTGTCTTCCTGCGAGGATTTCCTGCAAAGAGAACCTCTTGACTTCGGTAATGAAAATATATTTCTGAAGTCGACAAAAGATATGGCATATTTTGCCAATACATTCTATTCCTTATTTCCGAGTAACAAATCATACATGAACGGAGGTCCTTACAGGGATGATGAAAACAGTGATAACCAGACCTCCTTCTGGTCCAACAGTAACTTTTATCCGGGAGTAAAGGAAGTTCCTAAGTTGGGCGACAACAGTGCATGGAAATTCACTACAATCCGCCAATGCAACTATTTCATCAACCTGATTCGGGAAAGAATAGAGAATAAGGAAATCACCGGCACTGAAAAGGAAATCAACCATTACCTGGGAGAAGTCTACTTTTTCAGGGCATACGATTACTATCGCCTATTGACCAATTATGGAGATGTGCCCATTATTGATAAAGTATTGCCGGACGACATTAGCATCCTGAAAGTAAGTACCCGGCGCGCTCCCCGTAATGAAGTGGCACGTTTCATGATTCGTGACCTGGAGATAGCCGACAGCCTGATGATGGAAACTGCGCCATCTACCGGACGTTTGAGTCGGGATTGCGCCCGCCTGATGCTGGCCCGCGTGGCATTATTCGAAGCGACGTGGGAGAAATATCATGCCGGTACTTGCTTCGTGCCGGGCAATGCCAAATGGGTGGGAGCCAAAATGCATCCTGATTTCACATTTAAGGCGGGAAGTGCAGAGGCTGAAATCAACTTCTTCCTGGATAAAGCCATTGAGTATTCGGACATGGTAGCAAAAGTACGTCCTTTGTGTAAAGACTATAAAAAGATGTTCACGTCTGATGTCATTGATACAATTCCTGAGGTATTGTTGGCAAAAAGCTATGTAGCGACAGTAAATGGACACGGAGTAAGCCGGGCGTTGAGTTTAGCCGGGAAAACCGGATACACCCGTTCATTGGTAGAGTCTTTCCTGATGAATAACGGACTTCCCATTTATGCGGCCGGAGATTACTATCAATCGGATATCACTATCGAACGGGTGTTGGCACACCGGGATAACCGTTTGGTGGAATCACTGAACAATGTGTTCTTGCCCCGAATCGGATCTCGTGACAATGAATATACGCCAACCGGTTATCAGGTATCCAAATGGCTAAATCCGGATCAAGCGAGCTCAGAAACCGGAGGAACCACTGCAAATCCTATATTCAGAGCGGCAGAAGCCTATTGCATCTATCTGGAAGCCTATTATGAGAGACATAAGGACTTGGGAGGCAATTGCGATTCCTATTGGAGAGCGTTACGCGACAGAGCGAAGACGAATTCGGATTATATGCTTACCATCAGTCGTACTGACTTGTCACAGGAACGTGATTTGGCGGCAAAGACTAAAGGCATAGACGCTACATTGTATAACATTCGCAGGGAACGACGCTGTGAATTCATAGCCGAAGGCATGCGACTGAACGACCTGAAGAGATGGCGCGCTCTGGATAATATGGTAAACTATGATATGATGGGCATGAATCTGTGGGATGTGATGTTTAGAAGATATGCTAATGCTGAACCACCGATTACATTAAAAGAAGATGTAATTTCTCAATATGATCCCGGAGATCCGGAAAGCAAATATATAAGAGTTTTTAGAGTAAACGAATCGGATAAAGCTTATAACGGATACAACTTCCCTAAACCGCATTATCTGGAACCGATACCGTTGAGCGAGATATTGCTGACAGCCGGTGACGCCACTGATCTGGAAAATTCCAATATTTACCAGAATCCGGGATGGCCTATAGAAACAGGGTCGGTGGCCGATTATACATACGATTGTGATTAGAGATTTATATCTCTTATTATATCTTTAAATTGTATCTTAGGTTTTTTAAGAAAGAATAAAGGGTCGATGTTGATATCGACCCTTTATTCTTTAAAGCCTTCTTTTTTTGCGAAATGCCCCATTTGTCAATAATATGCGCATCACGTACATCCGGGACAAAATACGAGATTTTATTTTGATGAAATTATAATTGAATAAATACACAACATTATGTTAAAACGTTTTTTTATTATTCTGCTTCTGCCATTTTGCTGTTCAGCATTGGCGACAGCAGCAAAAAGTAAAGGAGTCTACGCGGTTCATGATGGGAGTTCGGTAGTTATAGGCAACGAATTTCTGGCACGTGAATTCTCCTTAGTGAACGGACACGTGCGCACACAGACCATTGTGAATAAGCGTACCGGTTCGGAACCCATCCGAATCGTTCCGGAGATTTCTTCCGAAGAATTCATTATACGTACGTTAAGCGAAGATTCTGTTACTGCAGAGCTCCGCTCATCAAAGCTTTCACTAAACAAGGTTGACATCACTGACGACGGAAAGGGCGGGAAGAAACTAACCTTCCGCTATCAGAGTTTCCGTCTTGGAGAGGTCGATTGGCAAGTCAATATGGTATATACACTGCAAAACGGAAAGCATTATATGCGGAAACACTTGGAAATTACAGTTCCCGATTCACAGCGCAGCCAGGCACGCATCGACTACATTGATTTCGAATCTCTGAAACTTCCCGGAGGATATGCAGTCTGGACACATCCGGATATGGAAGGAGGCGTGGGAGGAATCAGCAGCTATCACATCTCTTTGGGACAACCGCTATATGTGCAAGCCATGTTTTTGGGCTTGGAGTTCCCTGCTGCCGAATCAGTGATAACAAAAGACAATGTGGCACATATCCGTTATTATTCCGGTAAGAATTTTGATATGCTGGATAAAGAAAATCGATTGGAAAACGGCACATTCTCTACTTGGAAAGCAGTGCTTGGTGCTTCCCGCAGTGTCGATATGGATGTTATCCGGACCGATTTTTTCAGTTATATCGATGACATTGCCGTCCCGATAAATTTGCGTATGCAGTATAATTCATGGTATGACTTTATGATGAAGATCGATGAGAACAATATTCTGAACTCCTTCCGTGAAGTGGAATGCGGATTGACGCAAAACGGTGTCCGTCCGCTCGACTCTTATGTAGTGGATGATGGCTGGAATGCCTATGGCCCTTTTGAAAAGGAAAATACGGTCAAGTTCTGGTCTTTCAACAGTAAATTCCCGCATGAGTTGGCCACTCCTTCCAAACTGGCCCATCAATTTGCTTCTGATTTCGGATTGTGGCTGGGACCCCGTGGAGGATATAGCTATAATAGTAAATTTGCCAAGTTCCTCGAAAAAAATGGCAATGGTAAATGGAACCAAAATGCAGATGATATCTGCACTAACCATAAAGTCTATCTGCAAAAGCTGAAGGATTTCTTTCTGGATTGCCAAAAGAAGTTTGACATGAACTACTGGAAACTGGATGGCTTCATGGTTCGTCCTCCACAGGCCGATTCAGCAGGCAATTACATATCCGGCGGATATCAGGGGATGTATTATGTCACTGAACATTGGGAACGGTGGATTGATATACTTCAGGCCATGCGCGACCAGCGCGGAACCAAACGGGATGATTTCTGGATTAACCTGACTTGCTACGTGAATCCCAGTCCCTGGTATTTGCAGTGGGCCAACTCTGTCTGGATTCAAAACTCACAGGATATAGGAAGACTGGATGTCAAGCGTCCGGCACAAGTAGACCGGCTGTTATCCTATAGAGACGACCGTTATTTTGATTTCGTGAAAACACGTGCATTTCAGTTTCCTTTAGCCCATCTTTATAATCACGACCCTATTTATGGTCATAAGGCAAATTTAGCGGGAAAAATGAATGATGACGAGTTTCGCACATACCTGATGATGATGGCAACCCGTGGCACTGCTTTCTGGGAACTTCATTACAGCTACGACATGATGGATGAAGGACAGAAGTGGGTGATAAATGCGGATGTACTGCGTTGGATCAGTGATAACTACGGGATTCTCAGACATGCAAAACTTATAGGGCAGACTCCTGCCAAGGGAGGTCCTTACGGATATTCCGCCTGGAATGGGCAGGAAGGTATTATCTCTGTGCGCAATCCGTCCGACCGCCCCCAAAAGTTCACACTGCTGCTCGACCGGACGATTGGCATGCCCGAAGGATTAAAAGGATTATACCGTACGGCTGTATGGACATTCCTTAGTACTGACGGGGAAAAAGAATTTGCGAAACGTCATCTGTTTGACTATGGCGAACAGATGACAATCGATTTGCAACCGGGTGAAGTGAGAATTTGGAAATTCAGTACTTCTCCCGACAAGACGGCCCCCAAATTACAAATGGTAAAAACCACTTCTTCGACAAGCTTGGTCGCCGAATTTGATGAACCGGTAATTGTGGAGAACGGAATATTTACCGTTTCGGAAAATGAAGTGAAGAACGTTGCGCTGCTGGCCGACAGGCGTAGTGTAGCCTTAACTTTGGTTCGGGAAATGAAAAAGAATAATGAGTATCGTTTCAGTGTTTCGGGAGTGAAAGATTATGCGGAGAATAGCAAAACGATTCGTATACCTTTCTTCTATTTTGAAAACCAGGAGATACCTGTTTCAACGGGCATCAGTGGCAGGGGAGATTTTAATATATCTTTCCATCTGAAAACGGACAAGGCTGCTGTCGTTTTACTGCATCAGGGAAAGGACATATCGGTATCTATAGACGCTGACGGCCGGCTGGTATTTGTGGCAGGAGGTCTGAAAGTCAGCTCCGACCAACAAGTAAACAGCAACAAGAAACTGATAGTTTCGTTATGTCGCGAAAAAAACGGCATGTTGAAGATTTATCTGAATGGTAAACTGGAAAAATCGGCGTATGATGCCACTATCGTCAATCCGGATATTAAAGCAAATCCCGTCAGTTTCGACAATGTCCTCACTCAATTAAAGATGATGAACCGTGCATTAAATTATAAAGAAAACAATAATATGTTTTGAGTAATTTTGCCTGCATCCTACACCACATTGCAGTTCCCGTTGATTTTCAATCATATAACAACCGGTGTAGCGGTGTAGTCAGGGTGTAGGAAAATTATTTCCTACACCTTTTTTTGTCTATCAATGAGCTTCTGTCACTCCGTAACCACCTTATTATCAGCGCGTACATATACTTTATGCGATCCTCGCCCAATTACATTCAAATAGCCCTTTTCTACGAGCAAATTGAGGTCATTCAGCGCTTTATTCTTCAAAAGTCCCGTAATTCCACTGTAATCATGGCGGGTAATGAAAGGATGTGTCTCCAGAAAAGCCAGTAAACGGCGATAACGTTCCGCGCCGCTAAGTTCGGCACTTTTCCGAAAACCGTATTTGGCACGCTCCACATAGCCTGCGCAGCGTTTCCGGAAGTCGGGGGATACACGCAAATGTACTTTTCCAAAGAAAATGGTTTGCGAGTGAATCTCTTTAGGATCCATCACCGGACGTAAAGCTGGACATACCGGCTATATCCTGAACCAGACGCTCCATCTTAATCGTACCCTTGTTTACAATACGCGGATACAAAGGTTGTACTGCGTTGTCGCCTTTCGGATTTGGACGCCTTTGAAAATCATATTCTGCTGCCATAATGCTATGTTATTAAGTTACTAAATCATCATTTGCCCTATTCCTTTTCCTCTTTTGCCTGAAGGAAAATGGCATTAAGCCATAGGCAAAACTTCGTTTTCCAATTGCGGGCTATATATCCTGCAATCGCAGGCTGCACAGCCCCCAGTTGAAAACCATCCGGCACACAACTGCAGGACGAAGTTTTGCTACTGACAAAGATACAAAAACAATAAGGGAAAGTCAAGTTTTCAACCGACTATATTTCAATTTTTCTTATTGTTTTCAGACGATTAGAACAGGGAAATAATATTCCAATAAAAGCCCTATTATATTTGATTAAAACGCATTTTATGTGTACCTTGCAGCCTCTTAGAAAAAGCTACTTATGAATAAATTATTTTTTAAATAGAAACGCAAATGAAAATAACTCTAATCAGAGAAGAAAAAGAGAGTGGTAAAGAAACCGTTAGCACCTGCGAAGCAGACGCATTATTGGAAAAAATAAAAACAGAAACCAAAGCGGCACATGTCACGGCACTACGTACTATGCTACTATATACCACCCCTGATGCTCGCGGTCACTACGAGCACATCGACAAGTTACCACGCATCTATCCGTCTATTGAATACGGGAGAAGCCGCGACGGCAGCAGGAAGATGAAGCACTACAATGGGGTAGTGATGCTCAAAGTGAACGACCTGGCCGGACTGTCTGAAGTGGAACTGGTGAAAGAACAAGCGAGGTTGTTGCCGCAAACCTGGGCAGCCATCACCGGAAGCAGCGGGCGGAGCGTAAAGATATGGGTAAAATTCGTGCTTCCTGACGGAAGTCTCCCTGTAAAAGAGGAGAACATCACTCTTTTTCATGCCTGTGCTTATCGTATGGCTGTGCAGTGCTACCAACCTATATTGCCGTTTCCAATAACCCTGAAAGAACCCAGTCCCACACAAAGTTGCCGCATGACGCTGGATGTCACTCCGTATTTCAATCCCGATGCCATACCTTTCTGCCAAGAGCAGCCGTTCAGTATGCCCGGAGAACAGACCTTCCACCAACGGAAATTGATGGAAAAGAACCCGTTGCTAAGGCTGAAGCCGGGGTTTGAAACATCCGAAACCTTCACCATACTGTTTGAAACAGCCCTTGGCAGAGCATTGGATGAAATGGAGAACTGGAAGCGGGGAGATGCATTGCATCCACTACTGGTGTGTCTGACCGAACATTGTTTCAAGGCAGGGATACCGGAAGAAGAAACCGTGCGTCAGGTTATGATACACTATTACAGGCAAGCTGACGAACAAATTGTCAGGACCACCATCCATAATCTGTATCGGGAATGCAAGGGCTTCGGCAAGAAGTCTGCACTAACACCGGAACAGGAAATTTCCCTCCGGCTGGAAGAATTCATGGAGCGCAGGTATGAATTTCGCTTCAATACCGTCAGTAACGACCTGGAATTTCGCCAAAAAGACTCCATTCACTTCTACTTCCAGCCCGTTGACCAACGGGCACGGAACAGCATATCAATGGACGCCCTACAGGAAGGCATCAAAGTGTGGGACAGAGACGTGAACCGCTATCTGGCATCCAACCGCGTACCGTTATACAATCCCGTGGAAGATTATCTGTGCAGCGTAGGACGCTGGGACGGCAAAGACCGCATTCATGCGCTCGCCGACCTCGTACCCTGTAATAATCCGCATTGGCGACAACTTTTCTACCGCTGGTTCCTGAACATGGTGGCTCACTGGCGCGGATTAAATAAACAATATGCCAACAGTACATCGCCGCTCCTGGTCGGTGCGCAAGGTTTTCGGAAATCAACCTACTGCCGGATTATTCTTCCACCCGAACTTCGTTTCGGCTATACGGACAGTCTGGATTTCGGGAGTAAACGAGATGCGGAAATGTATCTGGGTCGTTTTATGCTGATTAATATTGATGAGTTTGACCAGGTCAGCATGAATCAGCAGGGTTTTCTGAAACACTTGTTGCAGAAGCCTGTTGCTAATCTGCGTAAACCTTATGGGAGCAGCATTCAGGAAATACGGCGCTATGCTTCATTCATCGGTACCAGCAACCAGAAAGACTTGCTAACCGATCCGAGTGGTAGCCGCCGTTTCATCTGCATTGAAGTAACGGCACCCATCAACACAAGTGTCACCATCAACTACCGCCAGCTCTATGCACAGGCAATGGATGCTATCACAAAAGGGGAACGTTACTGGTTTGATGATACAGATGAAGCTGTTTTGAAGGAGTCTAACCGGGAATTTGAACAAATTAGCCCGTTAGAACAACTATTCCATTGTTATTTTCGTTCACCGGAAGAAGGTGAAATGGGGGAGTGGATGACCTCCATGGAAATCATCGAATACCTGCAAGGAAAATCAAAAACTATTTCATTGTCCAACAGTTGTATAAGTACATTTGGGCGTATCCTTAAGAAAAATCAGATAGAGTCCAAACGGACCAAAAGAGGAATGCAATACGAAGTTATAATGTTGAATAAATAAAAAAATAGCGGTGCAGGGAAGCATTTTGCCTACACCGCTATTCATATTCTTTCTATGATATAATCAACAGATAATTAGATGATTAAAAGACGAGGTGTAGGATGTAGGCAACTTTGCAAAAAAAACGTAGATTGTAATTACTCAAGTTCATTGCTTGTTCCGCTACGCAAAATTAAGGTTGTAGCCCCGATGGTAACAATTGCACCATCCTCAATGCGGATACGATCTTTGTCACCCAGAATTTCATTATTCAGAAAGGTTCCCGTCAGGCTGGGGGCATCCCGCAAAGTATAGATAAGCCCACCTTGCTTATTGCGTTTCACATTAATAATGCAATGGCGACGATCCATACTCATATCCGATGTTTCAATGGGAGTGTTTATGTTAGTACCCACACAGCGGCGACCTATTACATTATCTCCTTCTTGCAAAGGCAGCACTTGTTTGAAGCCAAATACATTCTCAATCACTGTGATACTGCCAAAAGCTTCCTTGAATTCCTCTTCGTCCGGGCGTTCTTCCTTTTGGGGAGCAAGCATCTTTGTTTTCCCCAAGCGGATACTAAACTGCTTGCCACAATGCTCACAAACAAAGACCAAGGACTGACCTTCGCTATACTTTGTTTCGTCAAACTGAAGATAATTCTCACATTTGGGACAACGGATACGCTTCATGGAATTAAAATTAAAAATTAAATCACTTTTTCAGCACCCAAGCATTCTTATAGGTTTCGTTCTCACGAATTCTCGCCAAAGCCTGATAGGCTTCCACTTCTGTTCCGCAAGACTCAATGCTGACGCGCATCTTACCGTCTCCCACAATAGCTTTCGCACCGGAAAATCCCTTGGCTACCAATTGTGCAGCCATAGTTTCCGCATCTTTTTCAGTACCTACGCTGGCAATGATAATATGATATGGTCTTTTGGGGTTGGCAACTGCTGGTTTTGCAACAGGCTGTACATTATGTTTAGGCGCATCAGCAGTAGCTGAAACAGAGTGAGAAGCTTGTTCTTTTGCCGTAGTTTCAGTAGACACAACTGGTGTTTTACCAACTTTGACTTCTCTGACAGCAACAGGAGCCACCACTTTCTTCTGTGTCCCTGTTTGCTTCTTAGCGGATTTACGTGCGGGGGTATTCTGCTTTACAACAATCGGTGTAATAGCCAAAGATTGCTTCTCTATCTTTTCGAATAATTCATCCGGAAGCAATTTTGCATAGTTTTCTTCTATCACTTCCGTATTCTCTATCGGGGTGGAGAAGAAAAAGGAGAGGAAAATGACAACTGCTACCGCAGCCACATTCGTTAGGTAAGCCCGGTTAAACTTGATTGCATAGCTACGCTTTTCTTTTCCAATGGCAGCAGGAGCAGGAATAATCTTCTCGGCCTGTGGCTTTTCTATAGCAGACAATTCCCGCATTTCAAACGCATCCAGCCCATATAAATAAGGAGTTGTGATCTTATTATCGTACGGCGCGAAGTCAAATGTATTATGAATCGTATAACGTACTTCGCCTACATTCGGCAAGTCCACTTTACCTTCTTCATGCAAAGCGGCAATCAGTTCATCAACCTCACGCTCCACTATCTTGGTAGCATCCGAGAAGTTGGTTCCATACACTGACATATAAGATTGAACCAGCAAGCCATCATTCATCTTCAGTTGCGGATTGAAACCGATGATACGGGTAGGGGGCAGAAAAATATTTTCTTCTTCCACTCTCGTAGCCGGAGCATAATGAGCTACAAATCCTCCTAAACCCGGAACAATGACGCAGTCATTTTCCAATAATAAAGCCTCTATATGTTGTGCCAATTCAATCATGGTGCAAAAGTAACGCAAATCTCGGATATAAGCCAGTTTCAGGGCATTTTTCTTTTCAACAAATTATAAACAATGTGCAGATAAAAAGAGCGAATTATCAAATTCGAAATATAATCTTCTAAAAAATGCCACACTAAACAAATATAAAAAGCCAACTAATCCCTTAGAGTTCAGTTGGCTTTTATTGTATAATTCAAAGTTCCTGCTTATTCTTACCACATTTTTCAATCAATCATTATATTCGGTCCTTTTATTCTAAAAAAACGAATAATTCAGAGTTAACATATAAGTTCCTTCCCACCGGTCAGGTCCAGCTTCTTTATTCGTCACTTGATAACCGATTTCCGCCGAAGCTTCTAAACGAAATTGAGGAGAAAAGTAATAGTAAGCTTTACCCCTAAAGCCGGAGTCGAAAAAATGTTTCAACAACTTGTGATTGTTAGCAAAATGACATATATTATAGACTCCCAAACTGGCATAAGTTCTGGAATTGGGGTAATAGCCAAGAGTATATGTAGTTTGTAAATGCTCCAGGCTCTGCTCATAAACTGTCTTGTCAGCATAGTCAGCCTCAAAAGTATTATGCATATATAAAAACATGAAGTTTAAAGAAGCCGAATGTTGCCAGCGCAGGTTTATTGGTTTTTCGTACTCAGCTGAGAGAGAGACGGTAATCCCTGGCTCATGATTCTTTTGATTAAAATTACTGCACGTATAATAATTATATTCAGGCATTCCCTCTAATCCCACTTCGAACCCTGATTTTCGTTGGTGCAAATCGCCGTATAACCAATAGTCATACAACGTTGTAAAATACTTCGCACCTTCCTTACGAATATAATCATTCGCTATCAAGAAAGAATCCACTGTTGTTATTTCATCTATTAAGTGTAACCGACTATCTAAAAAGCGTTTGTTTTTAACTGTAGATATCAATTGAGCAAATCGATTTACTTCTTCATTGGAAAGATGCTTTTTCATTAGTCCATAATCTGAGAATTTATCCAATAAATAAACTGCTTGACGGGCATCTTGCACCCTCTCTATTCTTCCCCAGCCTAAACCCAACTTAGGTCTTATGAAAATTCCCAACTCCTTTTCAGTATCCTTTGCTTTATTCTGATAGTATGTGAATGAAACGTCTCCTCCTACAAACCAGAACCAAGTATTCGGCCTGATATAAAAACGACTATCATTCACATAAGAAATCTCTGTATTCAAATTACTTTGTTTATAATTCTCGCCATTCTCATCACGAGTTGAATTGTTTTTAAAACCAGCAAAGTATATTCTTGCAGATTGATCACCTATAAATTTGCGAGTGGTACAATACCGATTAAAAGTAGCATCAATCGCCCCTTTAATATCATAATAGACAGTATTGTCACTCGTCTCGTGCGTAGCAAAAGACCCATCGGAATTAAGTTTAAAGTCCAAAGAACTTCTCTTGATATCCGGTAACTTGTAATCAGATAATTTGTAATCGGCATATTCTTGTGCCTGGCACAAAGAACAATAGCACAGTAAGATGCAAAATAGCTTTTTCATGTGAGTATATTTTTAATAGTGTAATTCGTCTTAAGAACCAAAATTAACAAATAATATGATATATATCATTAGTATCCCGTTAAAATCGGAACGAGTTAATAATTAATCAAATAATCCCGAAAAAGGAGATTAAATTGCTCTTTGACATCATTGAAATTAGTTTTATTGAACAGTTTTTATAAAAGAGTTTTATCTGTCAATGAGAACCCAATCAGTTTCACTTCCGCAATCATACTAATTTGCCACAATCATTCTCTTTGTATCAACCAAACGACCATCTGCGAACAATGAATAGATATAAATCCCATTAGGTAATTTGTTAGTATCTATATATATTTCATTTTGTCCCGTTGCGTTTATTGGTATTTTCAGAATCATTCCTCCCATAGTGTTAAATATTTGAATGTAAGCATTAGTAGTTTCTGAAGATATAAAACAGTTCACAATAGTACTTCCCTTGGCCGGATTAGGATTGTTTTGTTCCATCTTTATAACATTTTTATCCTCTATCAATCTGTTTTTCACCTCCTCTCTTTCGCTCAGTCCAGCCTTAGATATCGGCACCCAAATAGCGGCTTTACCATTGTATATTCTGACAGTACTTCCCAACTCAGCAGTAAAGCCAGGTACTATTCGCACGGAGTTATAACCATTCATATCCACATTCGCGCCACTTTTTATAGTTACATTTTCAGCATATAAATTGGAGTGCTTATATTTTTTATTAGACGTAATAGTCACATTTTTAATATTGCCGTCAAACACTGGTGGAGCTGATGTTCGTTTAATAGTTATTGTTTTGGTATTACCCAAAGCAGCTCCAAAGCCAAGAGGAGTAACTGTTATGGTTTCGTTATTTCCCGTATTAGCATTATAATTCACTCTAATAGTCCCACTACTATAAAATGTTTCTCCGCCCCATGATTTCGGGGTACTCCACTTAAATTCATTAATTTTACGTTTAGTTATCGGATATTCCATATCAGGAACAGTGCACACTAAAGTACCGGTTTGACCAAGTGGGAGATTTATTACATCATTAGTTGCTTTGTTTCCATTGTACCTAAAGTCTGCAATAAGCATCTTTTTGACACTGTTTATATCCACTTCAATACGAAGCAAAAGAGGTCCATTAATATCTATAGTTATGACTCCCTTGTTTGTGGTATCATCCCACACAACAATTGCATCAAGCTTTCCAATTTCTTGCGTTAATTTAACCGGACCATTCACATTGTTAAAATGACCATTAGTAATTTTCCAATTAACCTTCGTATTAATATCCCACCCTTCCAATCTAGCTCTATAGGTGTAATACGTTCCCGGATCAACTGTCTTAGGTCCTGTAAGAGAATTCTCAGAAAAGGCCCAAAAACTACTAAGTAATAAAAATATGAAAAGAATATATTTTTTTATCATAGTATTTATTTTTATTGGATAATTCTTAATTTCAACTCTTCTATTTCTTTTTGTTGTTGCTCCATCGCTTTTTGTTGCTGAATCACGTACAAAGTCAGTTCCTCTATTTTCTGGAGTAGGAGTGCATTGGTTTTCCCCACGCTAATGCCATTAGCCTTAACTTCTTCTTCAGAAGGCACGTTAGGCAATGTACCTTTTTCTTTTATATGTTCTTCAACTTCTCTCAATGTGGGTAATTTATAATTTCGCTTAAAGACAAAATCAGCCCAATCTGATTCTACTAAGATTTCTTTAGCCCTGATAGTGCCATTTACATCAAGTTTGTTTTGAGGATTATCGGTACCGATACCTACATTGCCATTTGTTATTAATAAACTGTCAGCTCTTATAGTACCATTTACATCCAATGAAACCGTTGGATCAGGAATTCCAATTCCCATTTTTCCATTTGTTTTGAATATAAATTGAGGGGTAAAAAAGTCTTCGCTCCAATGCTGTCTTCCAATAATGAATCTATCACTATTATCATTGCCAATATTTAGAAGAAGTTCCGTTTGATCTAATACAATATTATGTCGCATAAAGTATACGTCATCCGTATTATCTTCAATACATCCAAAATACATTTTTTTCTCATATCCTAGATAATCTAAGCCAAAAGCTCCTAATTGCAAATCTTTATCAATAATCTCAGTTTGAGAAAAGATCTTCATACAAATCAAAAAAGGTAAGCACAATACATAAATTCTTTTCATAATAGTATTTTTTAGAGGTTAATATATATGAGAATTAATCACTCAAATAAAACATCTATAGATAAAAGCATATTACCTATTTTTATCGAGTTTTTTTAATTTCAATTCTTCTATTTCTTTTTGTTGCTGGATCACATACAAAGTCAATTCTTCTATTTTCTGAAGTAGGAGTGCATTGGTTTCCCCCACACTAACGCCGTTAGCCTTAACTTCTTCTTCAGAAGGAACATTAGGCAATGTACCTTTTTCTTTTATATATTCTTCAACTTCTCTCAATGTGGGTAATTTATAATTTCGCTTAAAGACAAAATCAGCCCAATTTGATTCTACTAAGATTTCTTTAGCCCTGATAGTTCCATTTACATCAAGTTTGTTTTGAGGGTTTTCAGTACCAATGCCTACATTGCCACTCGTTATTAATAAACTGTCAGCTCTTATAGTACCTTTAACGTCCAATTCTTTTTTGGGAACTGATGTATTTATTCCTACCTTTCCATTATTGTAGAAATAAAATAGCCCTCTCCAGTTTGTTGCGTCATCTTGTGTACCAATAACAGCACAGTCATCTCCCCACTTATCATCACCTATATTTAATCTCATTTGAGTTTGATTGTCACCTAAACAGTATTTAGCAATAAAAATTCTATCGGTATATGTTCCTACACCATTTATAACTAATGCACCTCCCCAACCTTCCCATTTCAAAGGGGTATCAACATCAATATGTAATTCTTTAGAAAATGACTGGGAATACAGATTAGAACACGCCAACAAAAACAATGACACAAATAGTACTTTTTTCATAATATTTTTTTTAGAGGTTAATAATTATGTATGAAAATTAGCCAATTAAATTTCAAAACATAAAAATATTAATATGTTAAGAAACACAAATGTGATATAATGCAACTAAACCATTAAATTATTCATTTATATACAACATATTAATCCTTATTCATGGAATATTTTACTTTTAATTTCTCTATTCGTATTCATTTGTTGAATTACACACAAAATCAACACCTCTATTTTTTGAGTAAATACAATATTTATAGCAAGATTTTGAAGCGAGAATTGAACAGTCATAACCTAATAAGATTGTAAATGATAATAATATATTCAAAGACAAAATGGCAAATTCAACTATTAATTCATATTGCCAAACAAATTATAAACCGCAACAAAAAATACCGCGTCGAACAGCGAAGTATTATCATTAGTGCTTTATTTGATAAAACGCTCAAGAAACAATGAACAAATTATAGACAACCTAACAATAAACCCGCCTAACCAACGTTTATTGACTATAGAACTATTACTTTTGCGATAGTCAAATTAATAAAAGATAAGATATACGATGAAAATAAAAACGCTGATTCCTGCTTTTTCGTTACTATTATTAATGTCGTGCAAAACAACGACTAATACTATTACCTATTTTCAGGATTTAGACAACCAGATGCCAGCTGTTACCGAGCAATCTGTTAATTATACCCCTCGGATTGCTCCTGATGATCAATTATCAATAACTGTATCTGGGACAGATCCGAATGCTGTAGCAGCATTCAATATGCCACTTGCCAGCTATTTGGCTCCAGGGGAAACAAATGTTACCTCTACACCTGTACTTCATACTTATTTAGTAAATTCACGCGGAGAGATTGATTTCCCAGTACTTGGTAAAGTACAAGTTGCTAATATGACACGTAGCGAATTGACAGACATGATGACTGAAAAGATTTCCGCTTACGTCAAGTCTCCAATTGTTACGATACAGATAAGGAATTTCAAAGTTTCAGTACTGGGTGAAGTTAATAAACCCGGAACGGTAAATGTACCTAATGAACGCCTGTCCGTACTTGATGCTCTTGGTATGGCAGGAGATTTAACAATATATGGCAACCGTACTAATGTGCTCCTAATCCGTGATAACAATGGAAAAAAAGAATATCACCGTTTTGATCTGACATCCGCAGAAACTCTGACTTCACCCTTCTATTATCTACGGCAGAATGACGTTCTCTATGTGGAGCCTAATAAAGCTAGGAAAGGAAATGCCAAATATAGCCAGAACGGACAATTTAACGTATCTTTGGCATCAACTATAATCAGCGCTTTATCGGTGTTGGCATCGTTAGGGATCGCATTATTGGTTAAATAAATCACTTAGTTATGAATGACGAAAACATACATATAGGAGCGCTTTTAAAGCAATTCCTAGCCTACTGGAAAATATATACACCTATTGGCATTATCTGCCTGATTGTCGCCGTCTGTTTCTTAATAGCCACACCTCAAGAATATCAGTTTACAGCACGTATACAACTAATCAGAGATAATCAAGGGATGATGTCTGAACTGAAAATGCTGAAAAGCACAGGTATAGGCGCAATGTTGGGCGGAAATAGTTCAGGAAACAGTGTGGAAGATGAAGTAATAGTACTGATGTCGCGTACCAATATGACTGAAGCAATCCGTGAAACCGGATACCAAGTGGAAACGCGTGAACGGCGAGGCCTAAAAAATGTACTGCTTTATGGAAAAGACAATCCGGTAACATTTTTCTTTCCCGAACAGTTTTTAGATACCTTAAGTAAACCAGTAAAAATAAAACTAACACTATCGAATGGAATCATACAATCAGCCCAAATAAAATCAACTCTATTTAAGACGATGAAAGTAAAAAAACAGTCGCTGCCTTGTCGATTGCAATTACCTATTGGCACCATTATGATTACCCCGAATGCAGACGTTTCCGTTCCCGGAGAAAAAAACCTGACTATTCGGATTACTCCATTGCAGCAAACCTATGAAGATTTGTATGATGATTTATACGCAGGTGCACAAGAAACAATTTCAGACATAATAATACTCCTGTTTGAGAACGAGAATAAACAGCGGGGATATGACTTCTTAAATACTATCATGTCCACTTACAACCGATATAGCCGAAATGTAAAAGTAAAGGAAGCCACTATCAATGCAAAGTTTGTGAAAGAACGTTTGGATACCATTACTACGGAACTTGCATATCTGGAACATCAGATCGAAACTTATAAGAAGCAGAATAACATACCGGAGCCTGCTTTATATGCTAAAGCGACCGTTACAGGATATCAAGAATTAGAAAGTATTATTTTAGAAACGGAAACTCGTCTGAAAATGCTGGATTATGTAGTGGATTATATGAAAAATCCTCTGAATGAGTATGCTTCAGTGCCTGCTATAGAAGGAATCGGTGAAAAACCTATTGCCCTTTATAATCAATTGGTACTTGACCGACAGCGCCTGCTTCTTTCTTCCGAGAAAGAGAATCCAGCTTTGATACTTGCCGACAAACAATTGACCGAACAGCGCAAAATGCTGCTGGAGGCTATAGATGCAGCTCGGCAAAGCATACGTGCAAGCCTGGAGGAAATAAATAAGAAAAATCGGGTGTTCAGCAGCCAGCTAAGTGCTCTACCCACCCAAGAAAGGGAATACATCGAAATGAAGCGTCAGCAAAAAATAAAAGAGACTGTCTATTTGTTCCTTATGCAAAAATTGCAGGAGAAAGAGTTGGTAAACTCTCCGGACGAGCAGGCGGGTAGGGTGATAGACGCAGCATATAGTTCGGCAAAGCCTGTATATCCACGCAAAGTGTTTGTATTGGCAATAGCACTTGCTGCAACTTTCATTCTTTCACTGATCATTATTAGTTTTCGGGTGTTTGTTTTCACTAAAACAAAATAAGCCATGCTATCCCGGTTAGTGTTCTCTAAAAACAACTTATTTTTCGCCTTTCTCATATTTGGCTATTTATTCGGAGTTATCTTCTATGACTTCATCGGATTCGACTATGTAGATGAGTTAATGGCTCTCTTTCTAGTTGTCTTTACCGGGATGGTGGTAATGGAACGCAAAAAATGGAAAGAGTTGATATCCATAGGAATAGTTGCCGGGATTTTTATATTCTACTTGATATATTCATTTCTTATCAAATCCAATACTCCCATTGCGATTTGCATGGATTTTTTGATGCAACTAAAGCCTTTTCTGGGATTTTATTGTACCTTTCTGATAGCTCCATTACTAACTGTATCCCAGAAACGCTTCTTATCCATTCTATGCATAGTAATAGCGGGCGGACTTTTCATCTTAGGAATCATTGATGTTAATTTCTTGTTTTTCGGCCATCAATCCCGTTATGCGACAGCCGTTGTTGCTACCTTTTTTCTACTTAGCTATTGTTCTACCAATTCATGGAGCGACATTGTCGTATTATTGTTAATATTGACCATTGGACTGATTTCCACCCGTTCTAAATTTTATGGTTTCTGGGCAATCGCCATTTTTCTGATGGTCTATATGAAATTGGGCGGAAGAATACGTTTTAACATAACAACAACTGTCCTGTTCGGGTGTCTTGCTTTAATAACTATTTGGTTGGCAAAAGACAAGATTATACTCTATTATGTGGATGGAATGATGAACTCCCAAGAAATGTGGAGCCGTCCTGCCATGATGCTTACTTCCATGCAAATCTTATATGACTATTTTCCTTTTGGAAGCGGATTGGGAAGTTTTGGAACATTCGCTTCAGCAGAATATTATTCTCCTGTCTACGCCGCTTACGGAATTGATCACTTGTGGGGATTATCAAAAGATATGCCTGCATTTATATGTGATGCATTCTATCCCGGATTAGCCCAATTTGGAGTCGCAGGCATCATACTCTATTTAGCTTTTTGGTTCTCAATCCTCAGGAAATCAACGAAAGAACTATTGCCCACTATGCAATTGTTTGTTTTGCTAATATTTATATTTTTTCTGATAGAAGGAATTGCCGATGCCACTTTTACGCAAAATCGGGGGTTGTTTATATTGATATTATTAGGTCTTATATTATCTTCGAATAAATGAAGCTGAAAATTGGAACATATAAAAAAGGAGCCGTATATTCTTCCGCTTTCAGCATCGGAAGTAAACTGACAGCTTTTGTCATGCAGCTTCTAATTGCTTACTATCTGGGGGCAAATACAGGAACAGATATTTATTTTTATTTATTTAATATAGCTATTTTAGTAGGTGGACTAGTGCAAACACTCAATACATCTATTTTAATTCCTAAAGCTATGTTCCTGCGCTATAATGAGTCATCAAGAGCTGAAATGCAATTTCACAATTCATTTCTTTACACATTCTTATTACTGGCAGCAGGTGCATTACTTCTATTCTGCATAATTGGAGGCAAACAGGCACCAGAATGGATTATGAATTTCCCCACCCAAGATATACGTAGTCACATCTCAGTATATTACTTGTTTTTCCCACTGACTCTCCTTATCATAGTAAATCTCTATGTAAGTGAAATATTGGTTTCATTCAAGTATTTTACATTGGGACTTTCGTGTAATTTCATGATAAACTTTAGTGGCATTGTTGCACTTATCTTATTAGGCCAAAAAGCAGATGTTTCAATCGTGATGTATAGTAGCTGTTGTGCATGCTTACTGAATATTATCTTGTTGCTTTGGTTTATGAAGAAAAAGCTGAGATGGCAATTCTCGTTAGTAAAATTCGCTCTTGTCCGTTCACAAAGCAAAGCGTTAACCGGGCTGGCTGTTAATCAGGGAATCATTATTTTTGCATCCACTTTTCCCATGTATCTATTGTCCCAATATCAGCCGGGAATAATAACTGTCATCAATTATGCACAGAAGTTTATCCAAGCTCCGTTAGCACTCATACAGCAAATAACTTCTGTTCTTCAAATAAAGCTCAACAATCTATACAGCCACGGTAAAAAGGAAGAAATGTATCATGTCACTTTGCGGGTAACTTTACGTTTATTTCTGTTTACGATATGCACTTCTTTGGTTATCTTCCTGTTACGTACTTTTATTGCCGAGGAATTGTTCGGATTAGGAAAAATGCCGTATGCCGCCATGGAAAAGCTATCATCCCTTATCGGTATAATGACATTTGCAATGCCTTTTACCGCCGTCAGCTTGGCATGCATGAAAATATATTTTACAGAAGGCCGTATACGTATCTATATCATTATTATGTCATTGAGTAACCTATTCTCATGTATATGTTACTATTTTGCTATAGAGACATGGAAGGAACATGGATATGCCGTTGTGTACTTATTCATTGAATTTGTAATTATGATAGGTATTGTGGCGTTTTTAAAACGCAGAAAATAAAGATAAAAATGAAAGATTATAGATTAAGCAGCTGGAAAAAATATCCTAATGAACTTTTTTATATAGCAGCAATGGCAGCTCTAACTTTACAGCTATTGCATCTTCGCTATGACCTTTTATTACACTTTGATAAGGATTTAGGATTGCTGAGCTACAGTGCTCGTTCTATGGTTGACGCACTCTTGCTACTACTACCTTATTGGTTACTCCCTGCTAAGTTACGCATATATTATGTTGGCATTATAGTTTTCCTATTCTCTTTTTGGGGATTGTCTCAATTATGGTATTATCGTACTTATGATGATCTGATGCCATTTTCCTCTTTTCTCCTATTTGAAAATATTTCCCCTTTGTTGTTGAATAGCATAAAAGCATCTATGAAATTAACAGATATTCTGTTTATTTTGCCACCATTCTTTTTATTCATTCTTTATTGGTTTCTTTTTGTGGATACAATAAAAAAGACACCTGTCAATTCTAAAAAAAGAGTCATATATACGATTAGTATCTTACTTTTTGCTATTCTTATACATTTAATGAATGCATATGTGTTTTATTCAAAAATGCAAAATAGGACGACTTGTCATTTAGGAATTCGCTATGTTAATACGGTTAATTACATATCGTATTTTGACTTTAATGGATTTGTCCCCTTCTGTATACATTCATTTATAAACACCATATTAGAAAAACGTAGTTTGGATATTAAAGAAAAAGAAGAAATAGAATCATTTTTGAGCAAATACATGCTTAAATATACAGATAATCAATACGCTGTTAAAGAAAAACAGAATTTAATTGTAATAATAGTTGAATCTCTTAACTCATGGCTTATTAATTTTAAACTGGATAGTATAGAAGTAACCCCTCATTTAAATCAACTTTGCCAGGAAAATAATTCAATTTTTGCTTTACATATACAACCTCAAGTCAAAAGTGGTAGATCAAGTGATGCACATTTCATGTACAATACAGGACTGTTACCTATAAATAATGGTGCGGTGGCTGTACGATTTGGAGAGGCTGAATATCCTTCTTTGGCAAAAGCGTTAAAAGGGTATGAATCATTATCTATGGTTTGTGATGATGCTAAATATTGGAATCAGGAAACGGCTTTCAAATCTTATGGATTTACACAATTATATGATAGTCGTTCAATGATGAATACTTCAGGAAACATAAATGATCATATCTTGTTAGAAAAAGCTGCCAATCAAATTAAACATGTCGATTTCCCTTTTTACGCACAGCTGGTAACAATTAGCATGCATTATCCTTATAATAAATTAGAGATTCCTTCTACAAATATTTCTAAATCAAAATTGTATACCAAAGATATTAGAAACTTTCTGGAAAAGGCCCATTTTTGTGATAATGCTATTGGCAAATTTATTCAAGAATTAAAAGAAACAGGAATCTATGAGAAATCACTTATAGCAATTATTTCGGATCATAACGAAATAGATAAGAACCAAATTGAAAATAGAAAAGAGACTCTACCTGAAGATAAAGAAATAGCAATGATTATACTCAATGGTTCACAAAAGCTGAATTACACCTCTAAAATGGAACAAATAGATATCTATCCGACTTTACTTGATTTAATGGGGGCTAATAACTATCCGTGGAAAGGTTTGGGACATAGTATTTTTCGTAAGGACTCTATACAATTACTCCCATTAGAAGAAAGAAGAAGTTATATTTCTGATTTGATTATAACAAAAGGATATTTTAAAATGAAGTAACATGCGCATATTATTACTGAATTCCATATTATATACTCCCCGTACCACAACTAAAGGGAGATTTATCCCTCTGATAGCTTCTATTGAAGATTGCATGATTATAAAACTGGGGATAGAGTTTGTTAATCAGGGGCATGAGGTGACTTTAATAGCTGCGGAAGAATATAAGCCAACCTATCAGCAGGATTTTCCCATAGAAATAGTTTATTTTCGTTCTATGCTGCCTAAATTGTTCCTGCCAACTGTACTGCCTTTTCATCCGCAACTGATTCACTTCATCAGGAAACATAAAGGACAATTTGACATGATTATCAGTAGCGAAATTTTTTCGTTTAATTCTTTATTTGCCGCATGCTTAGTGCCTGATAAAACTCTAATATGGCAAGAATCAGGCAATCATAATCGAAAATTCTTCAGATTGCCATCTTTGATATGGTATCACCTTGTAGCACGCGCATTTATGCGCAAGGTAAGAGTCATACCCCGTTCTCTTATAGCAGGAAAGTTCACAAAACAGTTTGGTTTGAATGTTTTTTCTAATTTTATAGATCACGGTGTAGATGGAAAAGTATTTCATTTCCAAAAAGAAAAGAAAGCTTCATTTATTGTTATAGCCCATTTGGATAGAGATAAGGATGTAATATCTATTATCATCTCCTATAAGAAATTCATAGAACGATATTCTGACAGACAGTATTCATTATACATAATCGGAGAAGGGGAGGAATCTGAGAATCTGAAAGACTATGTCCAAAGTAACCAACTGAGTAATCAAGTTTTCTTTTTGGGAAGAATCCCGCAAAGGGAATTGAGTAAATATCTAAGCGAATCTGTTTGTTTACTTTGCAATTCCAGGAAAGAACTAAATATGTTGTCTATAGGAGAAGCTATAGTAGCAGGAACTCCGGTACTTACAAATACGGTCCCGTATAGCCATGAATGGATAACACAGAATAAGTTAGGAATAGCTAAAGATAATTGGACAGAAGAAGATATGTATGAAATAGTGATGAATAATAGGTATTATGTGGATAATTGCTCACGCTATTCTTCACAACTCTTATTATCGGAACTTCCCAACAAATTCATAAAACAATTCAATATAAAATAACTATGAGAATTCTCATTGTAAATAAGTTCCTATACCTTCGGGGAGGTGACTGCACCCACTCCCTAAATTTAAAGCAATTATTACGTAATGCAGGCCATGACGTGTGTTTCTACGCAATGAGTTATTCACAAAATATAGTATGTGAGGAAAATAAATATTTTGCCGAAGAGATAAGTTTCTCTGCGAAGGATCTACAAGGAAAAATAAAAGCTGCCAACCGCATTATATGGGGGATAGGAGTAGCGCAAAACTTCAAAAAACTTTTAGATGAATTTCAGCCTGACGTTGTGCACCTGAATAATATTCATTCGTATCTTTCACCTATAGTTGCGAAACTGGCATATCAAAGAGGAGTCAAAGTAATCTGGACACTCCATGACTATAAACTGATCTGTCCTTCATACAGCTGTCTTTGCAAGGGAAATACCTGTGAAGCATGTTTTACGGATAAAAAGCACGTAGTACTCCGTAAATGCATGAAGAACAGTTTTCCGGCAAGCATATTGGCTTGGGGGGAAGCCATGAACTGGAATAAGAATAAGCTTTCATTATGGACAAATAGTTTTATCTGTCCTAGTCAGTTCATGGCGGAAAAAATGCAGCAAGGAGGATATCCGGCCACTAAACTACAGGTCATTAGTAACTTCATTGGAGAAGAACAAGTGCAATATATAATAAATACCCCCAACCCCATACGGGAAGAAGCATACGCATATATAGGACGACTTTCACAAGAAAAAGGTGTTGAGTCACTTTTAAAGGCTGCTTCTCGTTTACCTTATAAACTATATATTGCCGGCAGCGGCCCTTTAGAAGCTGAATTGAAGAAAAAATATACTGCAAATAATATAATCTTTCTTGGACATTTGGGAACAAAGGATACTATTGAACTTTTTAAAAAAGTATCTTTTACTGTCATTCCTTCTATATCGTATGAGAATAATCCACTAGGTGTAATAGAATCCATGTGTTGTGGTACTCCTGTGTTAGGACGAAATATTGGTGGCATACCGGAATTATTAGAAATCAGCAGTTTCAATTGCCTCTTCACCCAAGACAAAGAATTACCTTCACTAATTACTAAAATGTTCAATACCGTTGTTTCTGCCGATCGAAATGAATTATCCACTGCTGCATTGCAACGCTTCTCTAGCGAACATTATTATCAAAAGTGGCTTGAAATAGTAAGACAAGGATGAAAAATAATATTTTTATAAATAAACTGCATATATGAAATCTGCTATAAATTCACCTACTGATATGTGTATTATCGTCACGTACCGCTGCCCTATGCAGTGCCAAATGTGTAATATCTGGCAAAATCCGACCGATAAAGATAAGGAGATTACCCCTGCAGAGATAGAGAAACTACCTAAAGTGAAATTCATCAATATAACCGGCGGGGAGCCGTTCATCCGGGAAGATTTGGAGGAAATAGTGGAAGTAGCATTCCGCAAGTCTCCCCGTGTTGTTATTTCAACTTCAGGATGGTATGAAGAACGCATCATTCATTTGGCTGAGAAGTTTCCCAATATAGGAATACGCATCAGCATCGAGGGATTATCTCAAAAGAATGATGAACTTAGAGGACGTCAAGGTGGATTTGATAGAGGAATACGTACTTTATTGCGATTAAAAGAAATGGGTATCAAAGATATAGGCTTCGGCATTACGGTTTCCAATTCTAATTCGACTGATATGCTTTCTCTCTATCGTTTGTCACGTTCACTCGGTATGGAATTTGCAACTGCTGCTTTGCATAATTCGTATTACTTCCACAAAACAGATAATACTTTCACCAATAAGGAAGAAGTTTGTAGCAACTTCGGCAAATTAATTGAATGGCAATTGAGAGAGAAGCATCCCAAAGCTTGGTTTCGCGCTTACTTCAATTGGGGATTAATAAACTATATACAAGGAAAACCACGTTTGCTTCCTTGTGAAGCCGGACTGGTAAACTTCTTTGTAGCTCCTTATGGCGATGTGTATCCATGCAATGGGTTGGAAAGTAAATACTGGAAAGAAAGCATGGGAAACATCCGCACAATGTCTTCTTTTCAGGACTTATGGAGAAGTGAACAGGCCGAGCGTGTCAGAGCCCACGTACGTAAATGTCCCAAGAATTGCTGGATGGTAGGCACCGCCGCTCCGGTAATGAAGAAATATATTGCCATCCCATTACGGTGGGTGTTACATCAAAAAATGCAGTCCGCAATGGGACATCCTATAAATCTGAAAGGCTAAAACATGAAAATCGTAGTTACAGGTACCAGAGGTATTCCCGGCATACAAGGAGGAGTAGAAACCCATTGCGAAGAACTATATCCTTTAATCGTAGATGAACAACATGAAGTGATTGTGGTTCGTCGTCTCGGCTATGCAGCAGACCATGCTGTAAAAAGCTATAAACAAGTTACAATAAAAGACATAAAAGTGCCTCGAAACAAGCATCTGGAAGCTTTCTTACATACGTTTCTGGCTGTATTGTATGCCCGGAAAGTGGGAGCGGACATAGTACACATTCATGCAGTAGGCCCGGCTCTGATGGCCCCTATCGTACGTATGTTAGGAATGAAAGCGGTAGTAACACATCATGGTCCGGATTATGACCGGGAAAAATGGGGAGCATTTGCCAAATGGATACTTCGGATAGGAGAAAAGGCTGGCGTACGCTATGCAAACCATGTGATCGTGATTTCAGAGCATATACGGAATATGATACAGCAACGGTATCCATCGAAAAACAATATCACTCTAATACATAACGGAGTCAATGTAAGCTCCGGGATATCTGATACAGGCTATCTTCACAGTCTGGGGTTAACCGAATACTCTTATATTCTGGCTGTTGGTCGTCTGGTAAAAGAAAAAGGATTCGACAAGCTGGTTGAAGCATTCAAAGAACAGTCTCCGTCCTCCGTAAAGTTAGTAATAGCCGGTGATGCCGATCATCAGGATGAATATGCCCAAAAATTAAAGGGGATATGCCAAAGAGAGGAGAATATACTTTTGACCGGCTTTATAAAAGGAGATAAATTAGCACAATTATATGCATATGCCCGGATATTTGTATTACCGTCGACTCACGAAGGATTGCCAATCGCATTGCTCGAAGCTATGAGTTATGGATGCCCTATACTTGCAAGCGATATACCTGCCAACAAGGAAATAGGATTGCCGGATGAATGTTACTTCAAAAATGGTAATCTTGCCAGCTTGCAGCAAACATTAGAAAAGAAACTAGAAAGTATTCAGGCAGAACGGATTACTTATGATCTTTCATCATATGACTGGCACCATATTGCCCGGCAGACTAAAGAAATTTATAATTCTTTGATTATCTAAAGCAATATAGAACCAGATTTACCGTTCTTTTAATCAAAAGAATTGTAATATTTTATATGAATATGCATTACCTATCATATCATTTTCCGCTACAACGAAAATACAATCGAATCTTTAAACGAACATTTGATATTGTATTCGCTTCAATAGTCCTATTATTAATATATCCATGGGCATATATCCTCATAGGATGTTGTATTAAGATAAAGATGCCAGGCAAGATTATATTTTCTCAAAAGCGGAATGGGCAATCCGGAAAAGTATTTCTCTGTTATAAATTCCGTTCCATGCTACCCAATGGAGAATCTGATACACAGCAAGCATATCATGACGATCCCCGCATCACTCCACTCGGACGTTTTCTACGCACCACCAGCATTGATGAATTACCTCAGTTCTGGAACGTGCTTATTGGAGATATGTCGATAGTAGGTCCCCGGCCTCATATGCTGATACATACAGAACAATATTGCGGCATCATTCCTGACTATAACAAGAGATTGCTAGTGAAACCGGGGATAACCGGTTGGGCGCAGATACATAATCTGCGTGGAGAAACGGAGAAATTGGATAAAATGAAAAAAAGAGTGGAATATGATATTTGGTATATTGAACATTGGTCATTTGCACTGGATCTGAAAATCATGCTCAACACTCTGAAAATTATATTTCGATAAGCCTATGCGTACAGTCTGTCATATTCTTGCCATTCTATTTTGCTTTACTACCGGATCGTCAGTAAAGGCGCAAAATGGGTGGAAACGGCAAAATTTATCTTCTTTTGTAGAATATGGTGCCTCCGTCCACACAGGCGAGAATACTCCTCTATGGCAAGTAAGCAACCAACATGGTTTTTCCTCAATCGACAATAATACTTACCTGAGAGGAGGAGCTTTTTATACGGATACACTTCGTAATTGGCGTCTTGAAGGTGGCTTGGATATGGCAGTAGCTTCCGGTTTTACATCTACCTTTGTGTTGCAACAAGGCTATGCGGATATACGGTACAAATGGATAGGTTTACTTATTGGCAGTAAAGAAATTGACTCTCCATTATTAAATCAACAATTGAGTAGTGGCGGATTAACCTGGTCGGGCAATGCAAGACCCATTCCGCAAGTATGGATAGGACTCCCCGAATATGTGCAAGTATTACCACGCCTCGCTTTAAAAGCGGAGATTTCGTACGGATGGTTTACTGACAACAATTATCAAAAGAAACAGGTAGGAGAGGATTACTGGTATACCAAAAGCATTAAGTATCACCACAAAAGCGGCTTCCTTCGCATCGGTGTGCCGCAAGGGAAATGGCAACTGGATGTAGGCATGAGTCTGGATGTACAGTTTGGCGGTTATAAAAGTGCCGGAATGGATGTAGGAGATTTAGGAAATAGTTGGAAAGATTATTTCAAAGTATTCATCCCCAGCCGTGGAGATGACAGTAGTCCAGAGGGAGAACAAATAGCTTACCAAGGCAATTTCATGGGGAGCGAGCATATCCGTATGACCTACCGTCACGACGACTTTTCCATAAGTGCCTATCTGGAAAATTATTACGATGATTTCAGTGGAATGGGGAAATTAAATGGTTTTGATGGGTTATGGGGAATTGAATATAAATCCAACCACCGGCAAGCCATCAATGGCTTTGTGCTGGAATATTATCAGACTACCAACCAAAGCGGCCCTATGCATGGAGTGGATTTCACCGTAGTAGAGAAAACGGGAGGTGCAGACGATTATTATAACAACGAGTGGTATCCCGGCTGGGTACACTGGGGAATGACTATGGCTAACCCATTGATCGCTTCTCCCATTTATAACAAAGACGGTGACATGAGTTTCAAATACAACCGCATCCGAGCCTTACATTTAGGTTGGAGCGGAGACATCAGCAACGAATGGACATACCTCGCAAAACTATCATATAATAAAACTTGGGGAACTCCTTTCAAACCTATACCCAATATATTAGAAAATTTTTCTACTTTTGCATCAGTTTTCTATTCTCCCCGAAAATGGAAGGGATGGCAGTTCAATGCTTCCGTTGCTTTCGACATAGGAGAGATATATGGCGACAATCTGGGTTGCCAACTGAAAGTACGAAAGAAATTCTAAAAAGATGAATTATATACAAACGGAAATTGATGGTGTATGGCTGATTGAGCCGAAGGTAATTCGTGATGAACGGGGCTATTTTATGGAAGCCTTTAAAGAAGAGGAATTCAAAATGCATATCGGTGATGTGCATTTTATTCAGGACAATGAGTCGAAGTCTTCTTTCGGTGTATTACGTGGATTACATTATCAGAAAGGAGAATATTGTCAGTCCAAACTGGTACGTGTTATAAAAGGAAAAGTACTGGATGTGGCAGTGGATTTGCGCCAATCATCACCAACTTTCGGTAAATATGTCTCTGCAGAACTGAGTGAGGAAAATCAACGGCAATTTTTCATTCCCCGTGGATTCGCACATGGTTTCCTTGTTCTGAGTGAGGAAGCTATCTTTATTTATAAAGTAGACAATGCGTATACCCCACAAACAGAAGCATCCATTCGTTTCAATGATGAAACCATAGGAATTGAGTGGCCTATAGCAGAAGAACAACTTTTACTATCTCCTAAAGATAAAACAGCTCCATCCTTCCGGGATGCGACATATTTTGAATAAAGAGTATGAAGATAGCCATCGTCGGTACAGGATATGTCGGTTTAGTGACCGGAACCTGTTTTGCAGAAATCGGTGTCAGCGTCATTTGCGTAGACACGAACAGTGAAAAAATTGAAGCACTGAAAAAAGGTGTTATTCCTATCTATGAAAGTGGTCTGGAAGAAATGGTGAACCGAAATGTAAAAGCCGGTCGCCTACATTTCACTACTTCATTGGAAAGCTGCCTGAATGAGGTAGACGTTGTTTTCAGTGCCGTTGGTACGCCTCCTGACGAAGATGGAAGTGCTGACCTCAGTTATGTGCTCGAAGTTGCCCGTACTATTGGTAGAAACATGCAGAAGTACATATTGGTAGTCACAAAGAGTACGGTTCCTGTAGGTACTGCAAAGAAAGTACGTGCCGCTATCCAGGAGGAACTGGATAAACGAGGTGTTAGTATTCAATTTGATGTAGCCTCTAATCCCGAATTCCTGAAAGAAGGAAATGCTATCAATGATTTTATGAGCCCGGACCGTGTAGTAGTGGGAGTGGAGTCCGAACGTGCTAAGAAATTGATGAGTAAGCTTTATAAACCATTCTTGCTGAACAATTTCCGTGTAATATTTATGGATATCCCGTCTGCTGAAATGACGAAGTATGCAGCTAACTCAATGCTGGCTACCCGTATTAGTTTTATGAATGATATCGCTAATCTTTGCGAACTGGTAGGGGCAGATGTCAATATGGTACGCAGTGGCATCGGTTCGGATACCCGAATCGGGCGTAAGTTCCTTTATCCGGGTATTGGTTATGGCGGTTCGTGCTTTCCAAAAGATGTAAAAGCACTCATCAAAACCGCTGAACAAAATGGCTATCAGATGCGTGTGCTCCATGCCGTAGAAGAAGTCAATGAACTACAGAAAAGCATTCTTTTCGACAAACTTTGCAAGCACTTCAACAACGAACTGAAAGGTAAGACAATTGCCTTATGGGGACTGGCTTTCAAACCGGAGACGGATGATATGCGCGAAGCCCCTTCATTGGTGTTAATAGACAAACTGCTGAAAGCCGGATGCAAAGTGAGGGCTTACGACTCCGCTGCAATGGACGAATGTCGCCGTCGGATAGGTGAGAGCATTTATTATGCCAAAGATATGTATGATGCTGTACTTGATGCTGATGCTTTGATGCTGGTTACCGAATGGAAAGAATTCCGTTTACCATCCTGGGCAGTTATCAAGAAAACCATGGAGAAACCTGTGGTGTTGGACGGGCGTAATATCTATGACAAGAAAGAGATGGAAGAGCAAGGATTTACCTATCATTGCATCGGACATTAAAAATATAAAACAGAGAGAGTTATGATAAAGTGGGGTACTATTTCTATGGTGCTCGTTGTTGTGCTTGTATCATCCTGTAGCAGTACTAAAAATGGGGAAAATTCCGACAGGGAAGACTTAACCGCTAAAGAATTGCTGCAAGGTGTCTGGCTGGACAATGAGACGGATATGCCGTTAATGCGTATTAGCGGTGATACGATCTATTATGCTGACCCACAAAATGCGCCCGTTTACTTCAAGGTACTTCGTGATACGATTTATTTACGCGGAAATACTCTTACGGCTTATAAAATAGACCGTCAAACGGAATATAGTTTTTGGTTTCATTCTCTATCTGATGATATCGTAAAGCTATATAAGTCCGATAATCCGGAAGACACGCTGGCATTCTCCACTCAGGAAGTGGAAGTTATCCCCAGCACTTCAGAAGTAATCAAAAAAGATAGTGTGGTTATGTATAAAGGAACGCGTTATCGGGGCTATGTCTATATCAATCCTTCTAAGATGAAAGTAATAAAAACAGTATATTCTGATGAAGGTATAGGTGTGGACAATGTATACTATGACAACGTGATACATATCTGTGTATATGAAGGCAAGAACTTACTGTATGGCAAGGATATTACTAAAAAAGTTTTCGCAACTATTTTCCCGGAGGAAGTATTAAATCAGACCATTCTTTCTGACATGAATTTTATAAGTGTGGATGGAAAAGGCTATCATTATGAAGCCATGCTCCGTATTCCGGAAAGTTCCGTTTATCACCTCGTAAGCCTGACTATCGGTCCTGATAAACAATTACATATAAAAATGGTGGAGTAAAACTCCACCATCAAACAATATCTATTAAAGAAATCCTTCTCTTATTTGTTGCTTTTTCCTGAAGGATTAGCACTTTTTCTCGGAGCATTACTTCTTCCTTTTGAAGCATCTCTTTTCTTCGGAGCATTTCCACTACCTTTATTGGTATTTCGTCCTTTAGCACGGAAGTTACGTTTGCCCCTTCCGTCATAACTACGTGGTTTGTATTCGGGTGACTCGCCTAATTCTTCAGGTACAGGTATTTTATAAATATCTCTTTCCAGGAAATTTTCTATCTGCTTGAAGTTACTTTGCTCCTTTTCATTTACAAAGGTTAGAGCAACACCATCGTTATTAGCACGCGCCGTACGACCAATACGATGAACATAGTCTTCACTGTCATGCGGAACATCATAGTTAATCACAAGACGAATATCATCAATGTCAATGCCACGAGCCACGATGTCAGTGGCAACCAGAATGTTTATACGACCTGCCTTAAACTCATGCATCACTTCTTCACGCTGTGCCTGTTCCAGGTCAGAATGCATTTCGCCTACATTCAGCTTCATCATTTTCAAGGCCTTTGTCACTTCCTTTACTTTCAACTTGGATGATGCGAAGATAATGACACGCTCCGGTGTTTGTTCAGCAAAGAGACTGCGAATTATACCCAACTTCTGATTTTCATAGCAAACATAGGCGGCTTGCACAATTTTATCAGCAGGGCGTGAAACGGCAAGTTTGACTTCAGCGGGATTATTGAGAATGGTGTTGGCAAGTTGTTGTATTTTTGCAGGCATGGTAGCAGAGAACATGATGGTTTGCCGTTCTTTAGGCAAATACTTCACAATCTGCATGATATCATCGAAGAAACCCATATCGAGCATACGGTCGGCTTCATCAAGAATGAAATAGGAGACACGGGAAAGGTCTACATATCCTAAACTCAAATGAGCTAACAAACGTCCCGGAGTAGCTATAACAACATCGGCTCCCAACATTAGCCCCTTCTTTTGCTGTTCAAAAAGTATCCCATCGTTACCGCCATAAACTGCCACACTACTGACAGGCATGAAGTAGGAAAAACCTTCCATCTGCTGATCTATTTGTTGCGCCAATTCTCGTGTGGGAGACATAACAATACAGTTTATAGCATCTTCAGGATGTCCACCTTCGGAAAGTTTATTCAGTACAGGCAACAGATAGGCAGCCGTCTTACCGGTTCCGGTCTGTGCCACGGCTATTAAATCTCTGCCTTCAAGTATAACGGGAATGGATTTCTCTTGTATAGGTGTGCACTCATCGAAGCGCATGGCTTCCAGTGCATCAAGCACCTGATCATTCAGTTGTAGTTCGGAAAACTTCATGTTTCTTTTTATTTAGTCGCAAAGATAGGAAATAAAGTGATTACCACAAAAGAATGAAGCTACTTTGCAATCCATTCCTTTAATACCCCGGATGCTGTTCCCATCCCGGATTCATCTGTCTGATTTTCCCGGGAATGGGGAAGACAATAGTATACCCACTTTCTTCGTTGGGAAGTTGCGGACGACTGTTGTAAGAACGGGTAAATTGTCCAAAACGAATTAAGTCCTGACGTCGCCAACCTTCCCAGGCCAATTCTAATTGGCGCTCAGCCAGAAGATTGTCCAAAGTAGCAGTGCGTTCCGGTGCTCCTACACGGGTACGCACCTGATTCAGTTCTTCATCTCCATTGCGTCCGTCACGGACTTTGGCTTCACTCTTCATAAGCAATACATCAGCGTAACGAAACAGAACAATATCATTCTCCATCAGTTTTCCATCTTTCATGGCTTTGTCATCTATCTCATATTTTTTCATACGGGCACCGGCAGTCTTTTCATAAGGTTCATCGGACAGATCCAGTTTAACCTTCCACGGTTCGTAAACTAAAGCTGTTCCATCATCCAATTTCACGACATTACCTTTCAAATCATAAACAGTACCTGCATAATAGCAATAATCAAAACGCGGGTCCTGTTCGTTTGTCTCGTATCCAAAAGTCTGTAAGGCTTCGATAGTGGCGCTTGATCCATTCTCACCAGACAAACCTAACGCTTTGGCATGATTATAATGGCGCGAACGGAAAAGATATTGCATCTGATTGGTATATAGCGTCTTATTCATCGGAATAGTGAAGATGTTTTCAACAGAGCCTTCATTATATACGGCAAAATTGGCGGCATAATCTGATTCAAGACGATAACCTAAAGCTGTAATTTGGTCACAATAGAATTCTACGGTCTGCCAGGCATTGAATGTATTGCCATCCACATCAAAGAAGATTGTTTTCCCATCCGGATGGGTATCATCCACCCAGTTATTATCCATATAAATTTCTGCATTCAGTGCCAGTTTGGCAAGCAGGAAGTAGGCTACGGGACGCGTCAGGCGGCCATAGTAATTGCCGGAACGGTTACTGAACTGAGCGGGCAGGAGCGGGGTAACCTCTTGTAACTCCTTGAATATGAAATTAAAGATATCCTCACGTTCGCTCAGTATAATATCTTTTGAGGCAACCTTGGAAGATAGAACCAACGGAATACTACCGAACAGGTCCGTCAGATAATAATAGTACATTGCACGTAAAGCACGCACTTCGGCACGATAGGCTGGAAGTTCTGCATCTGCATGTGTAAGTGCATAGCTTTCAATTTGTTCCAAAGACTTGTTGCTGAGCATAACTACTTTATAGAGATATTCCCAGGTAGCTTGTATCGCATCATTATTTATTCCCCATTTGTGCAAGAACAGTCCTTGCCAGAAACCACCGTCGTACCAGTCACCACCACGAGTAGGCATAATGGCTTCATCGGTTGTAAAAGTATTCAGATCATATATGCCGCGTCCTGTTCCCTGCAATCCTTGACTGTCGGAATTTCCTCCAATGTAGTTATAGAGGGAAGCAACCGCATTCAGATAAAGTTCAGTAATGTTACGATAGCCTTCTTCTTCGGGTAATGCATCGCGGGGACTTTCTTTTAGAAAACCATCACATGAGATCATGCACCAACTGAGGGTGACCAAAACACAAAACGAACGAATTATGGAATATCTTTTCATGTCTTTAAGGTTTAGAAGTTTACACTTAATCCGATGGTATATGTGCGGTATAAAGGATAATTGCGTTTATCATCTATACCTAAAGTAGAATTCACCGATGAACTGTTTATCATGGGTGTCAATCCGGAATAACCGGAAATAGTAGCCAGATTATTGACCGTCAGTGACAAGCGAAGCGATTGCAGATAACGGGTATTTTTCAATGGAACATTCCAGCCCACTGTGATATAGTCGAAGTTCACATAATCACCATTTTCCAACCAATAATCTGTAGCTGTCTGATCCTTTATATTCCGTGTAGGCGCTTTCTTCATCATATTATAGTCGGGGAAACTATTCATATTCATATAAGTAAGCGAAGTACCATTATAGACCTTATGTCCGAATGCACCGTTTATCTGTAACGATACATCGAAATCTTTATAACGAAAACTGATGTTAGAGCCAAGAATTGTCTTTGGAACTGCCTGACCTGCTATGTACCGGTCTTCACCATCTTCCAGGCTAACACCACCACCATTCAAATCAGCAATCTGATAAGTATAGCCTCCGTTACCATCAGATACTAATCCTGTGCAATGCGGAAGATAAAATACTCCCAACGGCTGACCTACAATCTGGTAAACGATATGATTATATCCGCCATGAAATCCGGCACCATCCAATCCGGCAAGGCTCTTGTATTCTGTTGCTGAAATATGCTCACCTTGATAGTTGCCATCGAGGGAAAGCAATTTGTTTTGTTGAAAAGTCAGGTTAGCATTGATATTCAATTCCATATCTTTGGTTTTCAATGGAGTTACACCAATGGATAGCTCTGTTCCATAATTACGCATGGAACCAATGTTTGCCAGCAAAGTGTTGTAAGTGAAAGGCGGTACACTCACATTATAGAGATAGAGCATATCTTTCGTCTTGGAATTATAATAGTTGGCAGTCAGTAACAACCGGTTACCCAGCAAAGCCATTTCTATACCGGCATTGAAGGTCTGTTTCACTTCCCATTTTAAGTCCGGATTCATATTCTTCAATTGGTCCATTGTGACCACAGGCGATGAACCTACCGGAGCAACTCCGTTCGGGCGTATAAGATTCAGCGAAGTGTACGAATCAATTCCATTTTGGTTACCTGCCAAACCATAGCCTGCGCGGACTTTCAGATTGTCAATGAAAGGCAATTTCTCCATAAACTTCTCCTTGCTGACTACCCATGCAACAGATACAGCCGGAAAGAACCCCCATTTATGATTACTGCCAAACTTGGAAGAGGCATCTCCACGGGCATTCACTGTCAGTATATAACGATCATCATATGTATAGTTCACACGTCCCATGAAGGAGGCCAGGCGAGGATCTTCATAATAAGAATTAGTTCCTTCCCACGGACGGAGAGCACCTCCCTGAAGATTGTTATAGCCCAGACCATCACTGCTGAAATTAGTAACTGTGGTATAGAATCCCGAATATTGGTCTTTTTGTACTTCCGCCAAACCTAAAACATCAAAGAAATGCTTCCGCCATTCTTTCTTATAAGACAACATCAGGTTCCCAAGTAACGATTCCATTTTCTTAGTTCCTTTGTATGCCTGCCCTTGCGCCCAGACCGCAACCGGCAGATACTGTGAATTTTCAATCACATTATAGGTGTAGGAACCAAACAGTGCCAGTTTCCATGCTTCAGACAAATTAAATGTCAACCGTGCATGTGTACTAATGTGCGAAGTAGCGTCTTTATCATTCACATCCATCCATGCCAGCGGATGAGATAGCTGGCTGGCAAGAACACTTCCATCCCAACTTCCGGTTTCCGGATTTTTATGATCAGGGAAAGTGGGATTAAATGCAGCAGCCGAATAAAACACTTTATGTAAATTTACCAGGTTACGCTCTTTCTGTATGGAACCAAACATTCCGAGATCACATTTCAAAAAATTATCGAATACGTACTGCGTCATATTCATATTCGATGTGAAGTTCTGCAACTTTTCATTGACAATTACTCCTTCACGATTCATCAAAGCAAGTGAAACACGATAATTGGAGGTGTTTGTTCCACCGGAGAAGGCTATGTGATGATTATGTTGCAGCCCTGTTTGTTCTATTTCCTTCTGGAAATCGGTATTGTTTCCCAAATCAAGAATAGAAACGCCACGTTCTTTAGCTACTGCCCGGAATTCATCTCCATTGAGCATTCTTACTGTTTTATAGCTTGAAGCAATACCGAAGCTACCATTATAGTTCACACTTGTACGCCCACTAACACCTTTTTTAGTGGTAATTTCAATAACACCCGATGCTCCGCGCGAACCATATTGCGCTGTTTCCGAAGCATCTTTCAAGATAACAAAACTTTCAATATCCGCCGGATAGATAGACATAAGCATACTCAAATCACCAAAAACACCGTCTACAATAATTAACGGATCATTTCCGGTAGTCAATGAAGTGGTACCACGCAAGCGGACAGCATCCAATGCTGCAGGTCCGTTGGAACCTTTCAGAATAGTCAAACCCGGTACCCGTCCGCGGATAGCATCCAGCGGATTGGTTATCTGGTCTTTATTCATCTGGTTCTCGGTAATTCTTTCTACAAGTCCTGAAAGGTTCTTGCGAAGGCCTGTGGCATATCCAACAGTCGTTATAGAGTCAGGGAGGCTAACGTGAAGTTTTTCTTGTGCAACGGCTTGAAGGCCAGGGGCAGTCAAAAACAAAGAGAGATAAAAAAGGTTCCTTATTCTCTTCATAGTATTAATATTTAAGAGGTTCCGCAAATATAGATGTCATTATATGAAACAAATATATTTGCGGAATAGTTCAGCTCATTTCGGCAAATCGATATATGAGTCCTTGAAGCCTAAGAAATAGAGCACTCCATCGAGCCCGATTGTATTGATGGACTGTTTGGCATTGGCAACCACTTTTGGTTTAGCATGGAAAGCGATACCCAAACCGGCAACACCCAGCATCGGAAGATCATTGGCTCCATCACCCACGGCAATAGTTTGAGCAATATCCACTTTTTCTACCTGCGCAATCAGACGCAACAGTTCAGCTTTCCGCTTGCCGTCTACAACATCTCCCAGATAACGTCCGGTCAACTTACCATCCACAATTTCCAGTTCATTGGCATATACGTAGTCAATACCATATTTTTGTTGCAAGTATTGTCCGAAATAGGTGAAACCACCGGAAAGAATGGCAATCTTATAGCCGTACTTTTTCAACACATACATCAACCGGTCTACACCTTCTGTTATAGGCAGATGTTCCGCTATATCCTGCATTACAGATTCATCCAGTCCTTTCAGTAAGGCTACGCGTTCGCGGAAACTTTCGGTAAAATCTATTTCTCCACGCATGGCCCGTTCGGTGATGGCTTTTACTTCATCTCCCACACCGGCACGTATGGCCAGTTCGTCAATTACTTCCGTCTCAATCAGTGTGGAGTCCATATCGAAACATATCAGACGGCGCATACGACGATACATATTATCGAGTTGAAAAGAGAAGTCCATTTCAAGTTCGCTCGCCAGTTTCATCAGTTGCTCTTGCATGGCAATGCGATCCTTCGGAGTTCCACGGACGGAGAATTCGATACACGCACGTGTACGTAAATCACATTCATCCAACGGGATACGTCCCGTCAGACGTTTGATAGCATCAATATTCATCCCTTGTTCGGCAAGGATACGGGTGACTGCGGAGATCTGGCGGGCAGACAGCTTACGTCCCAGTAAAGTAAGGATATAGCGATTTTTTCCCTGCATGTTAACCCAGTCTTCATATTCTTTCACCGAAATAGGATAGAAGCGAATCGTCACTCCCAAAGAAGATGCCTTGAAAAGCAGTTCTTTCATGATGAATCCTGAATGTTGTTCCTCTGTCTTGCATAAGATACCCAATGACAGTGTATTATGAATGTCCGCCTGACCAATGTCAAGAATAGTAGCGTCGTATTTAGCTAAAATTTCTGTAACGGATGCAGTTAATCCCGGACGATCTTCGCCCGTAACGCGGATAAGAATAAGTTCTGTGCTCAACGGTTGCATATAAAATTGTTTATCTAAATTAATGAGTAACACGGTGCAAAAGTAGATAAAATTCCTGCTATATACATCAATTAACATAGAAATATGTATTTGGTAAGGCAAGTATTTCATTCAGTCTATGCCGATACATAGGGGATGCCTCTTCTTTCGTACCTGTGCAGAGAGGTATCCAGAGGTGTAAAACATGTTATATAACATGAAAAAGTCAACCGTTTACTTGATTTTCAATAATAAAGTTATACCTTTGTCGCCGATTTAGAACGAGTGGTTCTATAATCTTAGTAAACGTTGATTGTATATTTGTTAGCTAAGACGTTGTTTTTACCGTCTGACAAACATCTATAAATCAACCAGTATTAACCAAAACCGCCTTACATGAAGCATGTAAAATGGATTTTTGTTGTATTACTAATTAGTTCCTTGACTTCTTTCGTA